>Ga0181560_10000046_pt1 | contig 94439 bp, 68 predicted proteins | sample 011ome_20_FD_133751 | JGI IMG/M metagenome (GOLD analysis project Ga0181560, IMG submission 133751) | Coastal salt marsh microbial communities from the Groves Creek Marsh, Skidaway Island, Georgia - 011509CT metaG (megahit assembly) | ecosystem: Environmental > Aquatic > Marine > Intertidal... | reverse complement strand
TTTCAATTCCAGCGACGGGAGGTATCCCGTGTCGCTCATTCCCAATGGTTCAAAGATTTCCGTGCGCGCAAATTCTTCCAACGGCATGCCTGAAATCTGTTCAACGATCTCGCCCAGAAGAATATAATTGATATCGCTGTAGATAAACTGGGTTCCCGGCGGGTGTTGCGCTTTCTCCGTTTTCGCAAGGGCAATAGCGGTTTCGTATCCAGTCCACTGTTCTTGGATGCCGTTCACTTCGATCGTATGGTCAATGCCTGGACGTAGGCCGGATGTATGCGTTAAAAGGTGACGAATGGTGATGGCTTCTTTCCCGCCGTTGTCGAAGTCCTCAAGGTACTGCTGAACCTGTGCATCCAATTCAATCTTCCCACGTTCCATTAGCAGTAAGATCGCGGGAGCGGTTGCCATCACCTTAGTCAGGGATGCTGAATCATAAAGGGTATCGATCGAAGCGAAAGCGATCTGGGGTTCGAGAGCGGCGTAGCCGTAAGCCTTGGTATAGACTCCTCCCTTGTGCTCTAACCAGAAAACCCCACCGGGAGTTTTGCCTTGTCGAATCGCTTTCTCGATCGCTCGGTCTATTTTCTGCAGCTTGCTGGTTTGAAGGGGTCCCGTTGGCGCGGGTTCGCAAGAAGTGAGCAGGGGCAGGAGGCAGAGAAGAAGAATGAGTGATAGCCTTTGCCCCAACACGAAGGAGATCCTCGGTCGTCGAGAGCGGTTCTGCGAGAATCTTATCATGGGAGTAACTTACAGGGGCGTTGGGGTCGGCGTAAAGATCGTCTTTCTTCTTAGGCGTTGCCAAATGCGGGATTAAGCCTGATTGTTCGAATTCCTCTCGTATCCCCTATGTCCCCATGAGCTCCTCGTCAGAATCTACTCAACGCGAAATTATCGGTAACCCGAACCCGACAAATGTTCACAAGCTGATCTTCGTCATGGCGTCGGTTACGTCACTAATGCTGTACTTGCACCGGTACACATGGGCGGTTATCCGACCTGAACTCGCTCGTGAGTATGGATATACAAATACAGAGCTGGAACAGATTTTCACGTTTTTCAATATCACTTACGCCCTGGGTCAAATTCCGAGTGGTGTGGTGTGTGACTACTTTGGAGCAAGGTTTTTTCTGAGTTCGCTCATTGGGGGATGGTCGCTGAGTTTAGTCTTATTTGCCTTAGGAGGCTCGTTTGTGACCTTTTGTATCGCACGGCTTGTTTTTGGCGCCGCGCAAGCAGGAGCGTATCCTAGTTTGAACAGCGTATCCCGGAACTGGTTTCCACCTGCCAACCGGACGACCATGCAAGGGTTTGTGGCGAGTTTCGCGGGTAGAGCAGGTGGGGCTCTCGCTCCGATCATAATGGCGACCGTGCTAATGAGCTACTTCGGTTTTCATTGGAAGGTGGCGCTCATGATAATGGCGGGAGCAGGAATCTTCTTAGCTCTGGTCTTTTTTGCCCTCTACCGGAATAGCCCGGAAGATGACAAGCGGGTGAACGAAGCTGAGAGAGAGCTTTTTAGAGCAGAGAACCTAGCCCAAAAAACTCAATCGAAAGTCCTGAGTTTTAGGCAGGCATTGAAGCATCGAACCTTGCAGATAATGGTCTTCGCCCAAGTATCCAATGCGGGAGCGGACATTATTTATACTTCGGTCCTCGGCAGTTATTTCCTTTCGAAGGGAATCTCGATCGCAGAGATGGGAATCTACGCGAGTTTTCCGCTCTTTGGCGGAGCCGTGGGAGGTTTTGTGGGAGGCTATCTAAATGACTATTGTATTCGTCTCACTGGGAGTCGAAAGAATGCTAGGCGAATAATGGGCTCCTCGGGAAAAGTCATCGCAACGATATGCCTTTTCTTTGCGATTTCACAGACCAGCGTCCTTGCTCTGGCGATTGGCCTGTTCATCGTTAAGTTTTTCAGCGATTGGTCTCAACCAACGGTTTGGGGTACGTGTACCGATATTGGGGGGCGGCACTCAGGGACGGTCTTCAGCATCGTGAATATGTCAGGGAATATCGGCGCGGTTCTTGTGCCGGTACTGCTTTTGGGACCTTTGTTGGATGGCTTCGCCACTACGCAGATGGTTGATGGTGTTTCAGAGGTCGTGACCAACTATTTCCCGATGTTCATCGTGGTTGCGGTCATGTATTTGATTACCGCGGCTTGTTGGATGACGGTGGATCCCTCTAGGCCAATCGACCCGGGTCAAGAGAGTTGAAGGTGTAGCTCCACCTCATCTACCATTCCGCCACAGATCCATCTTCATGGCGCCAGTCTCGATCGTTTCGCATGAAGCTTTCTTTGTTGGCCTCGATAACCGCGTCTTCGTCAATCTCTATGCCTAAACCAGGCAATCTGGGCAGATCCAAATAACCTTCCGTGATATTGAATACGTCCTTGTTTTTGACATAGTCCTGAAGGTCCCCCGAATCGTTGTACTGCATTTTCAAAGACATCTCCTGTATGACAAAATTTGGCGTACACGCGTCGAGCTGCATGGAACTAGCCAGAGCAATGGGTCCCAGTGGGCAATGAGGCGCGACACCGATGTCGTAAGCTTCCGCCATTGCCGCGATCTTTCTGCTCTCCCAGATTCCACCTGCGTGAGACAAATCTGGCTGTATGATGTCGACGGTTCCTTGGGCGATGATTTCCTTGTAGCCCCAACGTCCATACAGACGTTCTCCGGTTGCCAGCGGGATCCGTGTGTGACGGGCGAGCTCGGGAAGGAAATCAAGGTGTTCCGGAAGAACCGGCTCTTCGTAAAAGAGGGGACGAAGCACTTCCATTTCTTTCGCCAGAAATTTGGCCATGGACTTGTGTACCCGACCATGGAAATCGATACCGATTCCAACATCTGGGCCGACAATTTCACGCACGCTCGCCAAACGAGCGACTGCCGCGTCGATCTCCGCGTAGCTGCCGATGCGCTCACAAGCGCCCGTCGCGTTCATTTTGACATTGCGAAAACCTTGTTCGAGCCGGCTCTTAGCGTCTTGGTCCGACTTGTTAGGATCATCTCCTCCTACCCAGGCATAAGCTTTGATCTTATCTCGAACCGCTCCACCCATTATGTCGTAGACAGGAATTCCTAGGGCCTTGCCCCGAATGTCCCAGAGCGCCTGTTCAATACCCGAAATGGCGCTCATCAAAACGGGTCCCCCCCGATAGAATGAGCCGCGATACATGGTTTGGAAGTGATGCTCGATCAGTCGGGGATCTTTGCCAATGAGATAGGGCTCGAGTTCTTTAACCGCGGCGATGGTGGTATCGGGCCGGCTTTCTACAACTGGCTCTCCCCATCCGGTGATGCCTTGGTCGGTTTCAATCTTCAGAAAGACCCAGCGGGGTTTGACTTTATAAAGTGTTAGCGAGGTGATTTTCATTTTGGAGGGAAAGATCGTTTCTGTATTTCGAGCGAATAGTAAAACGTTCAGATTGGGAAGTAATAATTTTGGATGCGAGTTGTAGCTGCGCTACCATTACAAGCCGTCGACGCTTGAGTTCGCGAATGAGTGTTTTTATGTGGACCCAGTCATTGGGTATCTTCTTCATGCCATTCTCCTGACCGAAATAGTGAGCATCAAATTCGACAACACTTATGCGCGTTTACCCGAGCGATTCTATGCTAGGCTTGCTCCGGCGAGCCTTCGGGTACCAAAGTTGATTCGCGCCAACCGGGGACTCGCGGAGAGGCTGTCCATCTCTGAGGATTGGCTAGAGTCCGAGGAAGGAGTCGCGATGCTCTCGGGCAATCAAGTTCCTGAAGGGGCAGAACCGATTGCCCAAGCCTATGCGGGACACCAGTTCGGCGGTTTCGTACCACAGCTCGGTGACGGCCGAGCCCTATTGCTCGGTGAGATCGTCGATACCAAAGGGGATCGTTTTGATCTGCAGCTGAAGGGCTCGGGGCGTACGCCTTTTTCGCGCCAAGGAGATGGCAAGTCTGCCTTGGGGCCGGTGATTCGGGAGTACATCGTCAGCGAAGCGATGGCGGCGTTGGGTGCTCCTACAACGCGGGCTTTGGCAGCGGTTGCTTCCGGTGAAAGTGTTTTGCGTCCGGAGGGTTCGTTGCCGGGTGGCGTTTTTACACGGATTGCAGCGAGTCATATTCGCGTCGGTACGTTTCAGTACTACTACGCTCGCAATGACCTTGAGGGGACCCGCCTGCTGGCCGATTACGTGATCGCTAGGCATTATCCTGAAGCGGCGGATTCGTCGAATCCTTATGGGGCCCTGATAAGTTCGGTTGCGAAGGCTCAAGCGGATTTGATCGCCCAGTGGATGTCACTTGGCTTTATTCATGGAGTAATGAACACGGATAACATGGCCATTTCAGGTGAGACCATCGACTACGGCCCCTGCGCGTTTATGGACACCTTTCATCCGCAATGCGTTTTTAGTTCGATTGATAGAGGCGCCCGTTACGCTTGGGGAAACCAGCCTGATATCGGATTATGGAATCTGACTCGATTTGCAGAGACCTTGTTGCCTCTGCTTTCGGAGAATGCGGAGGAGGCGGTGAGCTTGGCCCAGGGCGCTCTCTCCCAATTTTCAGATCGGTTCGCGGACCAGTATATCACCCGTTTCCGTACGAAATTAGGGCTTCCCGCATCCGCACCGGTAACACTCATTCAGGATGGCCTCGATCTTCTTGCGTCACAGAAGATCGATTTCACTCTCTTCTTTCGGCGACTTACTCAAGTCGCTGGCGGGAATTCCCCACGGGATCTCAAAGCGCTCTTTTCCGAAGAAGAGCCCTATGAGAAGTGGATTAGCAATTGGCGGAAGGAAGCGGATCCAGCCCAGCGCTATTCGGAAATGCGGTTGGCCAATCCTGTAATTATTCCGCGAAATCATCGCATTGAGCAAGCGATTCAGGCTGCCTACGGTGGAGACTATTCTCTCTTCCATCGTCTTGTCGATGCATTGGCCAATCCATTCGATGAGCAGACCGAGTATGAAGACCTCGAATCACCACCGCTACCCGAAGAGGTTGTTCACGAGACTTTTTGTGGCACTTGATGGAAAGGGGACAAGATTAAAGAAGTCGTTGGATTCGAGGTGTCTTTGATATTTTAATACAAAGAACCAGCCTGTGCTTAAGAGCGGCGAAGGGGATAGGACTCGATCTCGATGTAGCGACTCTTGTCGGGACCGCGCCTACTTTCGTATAAAGAGAACTCCTGCACGGAGAACACTGGACCGTTTTTCACCTTAGTGTTTGAGGACAGCGCCTTTATTGCTTCTCGTGAACAAGTGGCGCATCGACCGATTGTAATGTGCGGAATGAAATCGCGCATTTCACACTCAATTCCGGCCCCAATAACCGCGTCGTCAATTTGCTGGCGTAATTGGAATAGCAAGGGATGCCCTGTTCCCAATCCTACCCAAATTACTTTGGGAGCGCCTTTGGAGGGAAACGTGCCGATGTTGCCGATCTCAAGTGTAAAGGATGACACCGCTACCGAGCGTAAAACGCGTCGGAGACCGTCTTCGTCTTCATCCTCCACGTTGCCCAGAAACCGCATCGTCAAATGTAGGTTCTCCTTGGCTATCCAGCGAGTATTTGAAAGCGAGTCGTCGCATAGGCTCGCGAGATATTCACTAACCGATTCCGGTATTTTGATCGCTATAAATTCGCGTCTTACTGGCATGTTTTTTTCTAGCTCACCATACAATGGAGTTGTCACTTGCGGCCAGATTTTTGAAACACAAGCTTCTCCTTCGAATGATGTTTTGCCCTTCTTTGTATTTTAATCTCTTTGGGTTTAATGCACCGAAGGTTGTCGGAGACCCCGACTCGCCGGTGGCTTTGGGAGGGAGGACCGAGCCGGTCCTCCGTATAAGGTTGATGATTTGGAGGACCGAGCTGGTCCTCCCTACCTTCAGGAATGCTTCGCTTGCGCTAATCGCAAGTCGACCGCGAGGTCGAGAGCTCTTGACTCGGCGTAGCAATGTCTCCAGCGGTCTGGTTTTAGCAAACTGACGGAGCAGAGCGTAGATGGCGAAGCAAACTAATGTAGGAGCGGCTTTATGCCGCGATAAACCTACGCATAATCGCGGCGTAAAGCCGCTCCTACATTCGATGCATTCTTATTTCAGAAGAGTTCGAAGAACGAAGACGGTTGCTCTCGGGACCTTCAATATCCTGAGGGCAAAGTTTAGTTAAGCATGACTAACATAAAAACGCAATATGACGTTGTCGTCATCGGTGGCGGGCATAACGGATTGGTATCTGCCTGCTATTTGGCGAAAGCCGGATTCTCGGTTTTGATGTTGGAACGCAATGCGGAGATCGGAGGGGCCACTCGATCTATGCAGGTCTTTCCAGGGATGGATGCGCGGCTTTCCGCTTATTCTTATTTGGTGAGTCTCTTTCCGCAAAAAATAATCGATGATCTTGGCATGCGATTGCGGCTCAAAACCAGAAAAACGGCGTCCTGGACCCCTGCCTTGGAAAAGGGGACGTTCCGCGAATTGCTTCTACGCAATGGTGATCCGGAGTTTAATCGCGATGCCTTCACTAAGTTGACCGGAAATGAAAATGATTACCGAGGCTTTCTTCAGTTGCAGGAGATGCAGGAGGAACTGGCCTCGGTCATTTGGCCAAGCTTGACTTCCCCATTGCTTAGCAGAAAACAACTTCGCAGCCGCCTTGATCGAGGAGCGGATAAGGCGTGGCAAGCGTTGATCGAAGAACCGATTGGGAAGGCCATTGAACGATTGATTTCCGATGACCTGATTCGCGGCAGCGTCTTTACCGATGGACGGATCGGTGTATCCACTTTTCCCCACGATTCCACGCTGATACAAAACCGTTGTTTTCTGTATCACGTCATTGGCCAAGGTACGGGTGAATGGAAAGTTCCTTTGGGAGGTATGGGCTCCTTGGTCGAGGATTTAGTCGCCATCGCGAAGCAAAGTGGTCGCGTCACGTTCGCGACCCGGGCAAACGTCCTCCGGATTTGTCCAGGGACCAAGTGTTCCTCCATCACGTTCGACCGGGACGGAAGCACGCAAGAGGTCGATGCTCGTTTTGTTCTCTGCAACGCCTCGCAACAGGTTCTAGGGAAATTATTGAGTGAAGAGGCCTCTGAAGTGGCCTTGGTTGAAGGCGCTGGATTCAAAATGAACCTTCTTCTTAAACGGCTACCTAAGCTTCGCTCAAGACTCTATGAGGCGTCCGAGGCCTTCGCGGGCACGGTTCATATTGATGAGGGGTATGAGCAGATGATGACGAGCTATCGGGAAAGCATTGCGGGCAAGGTTCCTGCCAGACCGCCAGGCGAGATTTATTGTCACACATTGACGGATACTTCCATTTTATCGAAAGAATTGAATGAACAGGGATATCACACCATAACGCTTTTCGGATTGGATCTGCCTTACCGTCTTTTTGAAAAAGACAATGACAAGGTTCGTCGAGAAGTGGTGGGCAAGTATCTAGCGGGAATCAACCAGTACCTTGATGAGCCGATTGAAGCGTGTCTAGCTGTGGACGCGAATGGAAGTCCTTGCATCGAAGCGATGAGCCCCCTCGATCTTGAAAACAAGCTTTGCCTTCCCAAGGGAAACATCTTTCACGGAAATCTCACTTGGCCCTTCACTGATTTGGAGGAAGACGTTGGCCAGTGGGGCGTTGAAACGGAGTATTCTAACATCCTGATATGCGGTTCGGCGGCCAAAAGAGGAGGAGCGGTCAGTGGAATACCTGGCCACAATGCAGCGATGAAGGTTTTGGAGATGACATCCAAGGCGAAATCATAGGGGGATTCGCAAGAGATCGATTGCTTTTGCCGACGAGGGAATTAGGAACGAGTCATTACTGCTTAAAAGAAGTTTAATAAAAGAAATCTAAACCCATGCGAACCTTCCTCCCGTTACTTCTGGTTTCGCTTCTCAGCTCGATTGGTTTTGCTGAAACGAAACCACCCGTGGTGAGCTCGTCGAAGCCGAACGTCGTTTTCATCATCGTAGACGATCTGAATGACATGCCGCTCCAGCCCGATGGGAAGCCGCTGGTGCCCACCCCTAATATCGATCGACTGAAAGAGCAGGGGGTCACGTTTACCAATGCCCATACCAACGACCCGTTGTGTGCGCCTTCGCGGGCCAGTATGCTTTTCGGTCTCTATCCGCAGACCACGAGTCTTTACTGGTTTGAAAACTGGCAGGATAATGCAATCTACCAGGAAAGCGTTTCGCTGCACGACAATCTCCGAAAGGGCGGGTATGGGGTCTATGGCACGGGCAAGGTCTACCACGGAAACCAGAATGGTTTGTTTGACGAATTTGGCCACTATGGCGACGTAGGTCCATGGCCATGGGATGGCCAGTCCGAGAATTTCCGGCTTCCGCATCCGCAGCAGCTCTTCTTGTACGAAGGCGATGATGCGGACATGGACTACAAGTGGGAACACGTGTTCGGACCGCTTTCCGATATTCCCGACTGGCCAGCGGATCCAGCCAATGGTATTCCTGGATACAAGGGCTGGCGGCTTTTCGGAAAACCCTACCGATATGTAAACAGTGATGACCGGGATCCACTGGCGGATGAACTCGGGGCCGCTTGGTCGGCCGAGGTAATCAAACGGCAGCATGATAAGCCCTTTGCGCTTTTTACAGGCCTTATTCGAACCCACACGCCGCTATACGCGCCTCAAAACTACTTTGATCGTTTTCCGTTGGAATCCATTGAATTGCCTGTAGTCGATCCGAACGATTTGGACGATGTGTCGAGCGCTTTGGGGAATGAGGATCTGTATGGGTTTCGTCGCTACAAAATGCTAGTCCGCCATGAAGGGAAAGACCTGTTTCGCAAGTGGCTTCAGGCCTACATGGCTTGTGTGTCGTTTGTTGATGACCAGGTAGGAACGATCCTTGATGCTGTCGAGGATAGTCCGGAACGCGACAATACCATTATATTCTTCACGAGCGATCATGGTTTCCATGCGGGTGAGAAGAACTTCCTTTACAAAGGCAGTCTTTGGGAGCCGTCTACTCGAATTCCGCTCATTGTTGCCGGGGTCGAAGGATCGGCAATGGGGAAGACTTGTGATCATCCGGTTTCATTGATCGACATATACCCTACTTTCAATGAATTGCTCGAATTGAATCGTAATCCGAATTCTGATACGAACGGATACGAACTAGAGGGGCATAGCCTATTGCCCTTGATTCGAGATCCTGAGAATGGAGAATGGTCCGGGCCCGATGTTGCCATTACGACCATACCAGGTAAGAACCATATGCAGCATCGGATCTACGAAGGAACTCTGTATCCACATTTTTCCGTTCGTGGAAAGCGCTGGCGGTACTCTTTGGCATCAAATGGGGAAGAAGAGCTTTACGATCACGACAAGGATCCTTTCGAGTGGCGCAATCTTGCGGACAATCCGGAATACGCCTTTGTGAAAGCGGGACTGAAAACACAGCTCATAGAGTTACGAGATGGCCCCAACTGGAACAAGTTGGATGATATTAGGAGCTGGACTTCTGCGAGAGGGGTTAAGGTGCATAGTGGGGAAATTCGAATGTCTGGTGGAGGTTCGGCGATGCTTGCCACGAAAGAGTCGTTTGAAAATTTCGAATTCGAGGCGGATATGAAAGTGGAACCGAATGCACGGATGAGAATCCGCTACCGAAGAGATCCTAGCAGTGTCGTGTATTCCCCCATTTTGGCGTCCGATGAAGCGGAGTACAGCGGCTTTCATGTGGGCGAATGGAATCGCTATCGAATCCGGGTTCACAATGGCCGTCATCAGCTTTGGATCAACAATCGGTTCGTAAGTGACGACGTTCGGGATGCTGCGAGCGAGTCTGGTCCACTAGTTGTAGAGGCGATGGGAATGAGGTCGACCGATGTCCGTATTCGAAATGCGAGGATCAGGGAACTTTAACTGTTTATCCAAGCGGTAGATCGCGATTCTCGCTGGGTCCTAAGAGAGTGTCTAATAAAGCAGAATATGCGTCGTTTTTGTCCAGATGGGTCTGGGCAAGGCGGGCGCGTTGCGGGGTATCCATGGAATGGCTATCCCCAATGCGCTCAACGCAACCCAGGCCCATCTGGGCGGAAACCCCTTCGAGGCAGCGTCCTTTTTAGCTCCTTGCTTCGTTACAGCCGAGGGCCAAAGCCGTTCGGCTGAGCTCAGGCCGAAGCCCTACGGGCATTGGCGCCTCGCCTTCGCCTTGCCAAAATCTAAAAATGCCTGCTGCGACGCGCATCCTGCTTTATTAGACACTCTCTAAGGCAATATACAGGATCGAGGGCCTAGGCTTGCCGATGGGAGGCGGAAAATAAAAATAGGCTTATTGCAAAGGTTTGAGTTGAATTGGGAGGGAACGCGGACTTCACTTTCCCCATGACAACAATCGGGACGCCATTTACTTCCACTGCAAAAAAAGCGCTGCTCTGCGGCTCGGGGGAACTCGGAAAGGAAGTCGTGATCGAGTTGCAGCGCTATGGTGTGGAGGTCATCGCTCTGGACGCCTATGCCGATGCGCCTGCGATGCAGGTGGCAGACCGTTCCCGCGTCGTTTCAATGCTCGATGGAGCGGCGCTCCGAGCGATCATCGAACAGGAGAAGCCCGATCTGGTGATCCCCGAAGTAGAAGCGATCGCCACCGATACCCTTGCGGAACTGGAAGCGGAAGGAATTGCGACGATTATTCCGACTGCCCGGGCAACTCAATTGACCATGAACCGAGAAGGCATTCGCCGGTTGGCTGCGGAGGAATTAGGACTCGCAACGTCGCCGTACCGTTTTGCGGATACGTACGAAGATTATTGTGAGGCGATTTCAGAAATCGGAATGCCATGCGTTATCAAGCCTATCATGAGTTCCTCAGGAAAGGGACAGAGCGTGGTCAAGTCGGAGGCTGACAGGGAAACTTCCTGGAATTATGCTCAAGAAGGGGGCCGGGCCGGAAAAGGAAAAGTTATCATAGAAGGCTTTGTGGACTTTGACTATGAGATTACGCTTTTGACGGTGAGGCATGTCGATGGAACGAGCTTTTGCGATCCGATTGGGCATGTTCAGGTCGATGGTGACTATCGCGAATCTTGGCAGCCACAACCGATGAGCGATGCCGCATTGGAGAACGCAAAACGAATTGCGGGAGCGGTTACGGGTAGTCTAGGTGGCTTTGGCATCTTTGGCGTCGAGCTTTTCGTGAAGGGCGATCTGGTGTATTTCAGTGAGGTTTCACCGCGTCCGCATGATACTGGGATGGTGACAATGATTTCCCAGGACCTTCCCCAGTTCTCTTTGCATGCAAGAGCGATCCTCGGTTTGCCGATACCGTCTATCCGGCAGTTCGGACCGAGTGCGTCAGCAGTGATACTGGTTGAGGGAAACTCTGATAAAGTTTCCTTCGGTAACCTCAATGAGGCCTTGAGTGCGCCGGACACGCAATTGCGGCTGTTCGGCAAGCCGAAGGTTGCGGGCAAGCGCCGCATGGGAGTAGCCCTCGCCCTTGGAGCGGACATTGAAGAAGCAAGAGCGAAGGCCCGGAAGGCGTCTTCTTCGGTATCCATTGAACTTTGAACTGGAAACCCGTAGGGCCAGCGCTCGCGCTGTGCCGTGTATTTGGGTGAGGAAAACGCTAGTGCTCTATAGTGCGAGCGCTGGCCCCACGCTGGCAAATGCGTCTTCTTAGCGATTTTTTGAGGGAAAAGTCGGTCGAAGAGCAAAGGTGCATCACTCAAACGCTCGCCTAATAGTGCGTCGCCATCATGGTCCAGATCCACCAGACAAAAAAAGTGCCGAACCAAATTAGGCCGTAAAAGGCGGGTTTCATATCGGGCATGGCGAAAAACGTCAGCAATGCGAGCACGGACGAAGTAGCGATGGAAGCGACGACTGACTTTCGAATTTTCCGCTTTCTTTCTTCTGATTCCATCGTGTTGATGGCTGTTATCGACCTTAAACTAGTCTCTCCGCAATTCTAATTCCGGATTTGACCGTTTTGAGGTTGCAGTTTTAGCAGCGCTTATTACAGATATTAAGAATCCCCTGTATTCGCATATGCGATACCCCATGCCGATTAACCTCAGAACCGAAGCTTCATCATGACAACAATCCATCTTAACGGACAAGACCGCGAGGTCGATGCCCCTGACGACATGCCCCTGCTTTGGGCGATTCGAGATGTACTCGGGTTTACGGGAACGAAATATGGCTGTGGCATGGGATTGTGTGGCGCATGCACGATGCATATGGATGGCGCCCCCATTCGCTCCTGTGTGACACCGATAAGCGCTGCAGCGGGAAAAAAGATAACGACTATTGAAGCCCTTGGAAAAGAAAAGGTGGGAAAGGCGGTGCAGGAAGCCTGGGTTAAGGTGGGAGTGCCGCAGTGCGGTTACTGTCAGTGTGGGCAAGTGATGAGCGCGACGGCGCTGCTGACCCGCAATCCTTCTCCCAACGAAGAAGAGATTGAGACATCGATGGCCGGAAACATATGTCGGTGCGGTACCTACAATCGAATAAAGACTGCGATAAATACCGCATCCGAGAGCTTGAATGGGGGTGCCAAATGAGGCCGAAGTTTAGCGACTTTTCCTTAGTGAATCATGGAATTGACCGGCGCGGCTTCATTAAGAGCGTTGGCGCATCCGGGGCATTGCTATTTACTGCCAATTGGACTTGGGCCCAGGAAAAACCGGCCAAAAAGTACGGGGGAGAGGGAATGCCTGGAGGGACAAAAAGCGACCCCAAGCTCTTTGTGGCGATTAATCACGATGGAACAATAGATATTACCGTCACGCGATCTGAGATGGGTCAAGGAATCCGATCTAGTTTAGCATTGGTCGTAGCGGATGAAATGGAAGCGGACTGGGAACGTTGCCGCGTCGTACAGGCCGTCGGAGACGAGGCAAAATATGGAAACCAAAATACGGATGGATCCCGTAGCATGCGCCACTGGTATGAACCGATGCGCCAATGCGGCGCCACGGTCAGGGCGATCATAGAAGCAGCAGCTGCTGCTGGTTGGAACGTTCCGGTCCGGGAAGTGAGAGCTTCGAAGCACAGTGTCATCCACGCTCTGAGCCGACGGAAGGCGGACTTTGCCGAGTTGGTAGGAGTGATTGCCTCGTTCGAAGCTCCAGACCCGATTTCGATTCGGTATAAAAACCCTAGAACCTATCGCTATATTGGCAAAGAGCATACGCATAGCGCAGATGCAGCGAGCATGGTTTCCGGAACGGCTATTTATGGAGGTGATATTCGCTCCGCAGGGATGGTGTATGCCGTAGTTGCCCGGCCTCCTGTTTTGGGAAGCAGGGTTGAGTCATTTGACGACTCTGAGGCGCTCAAGGTCAAGGGAGTGCTGAAGGTGATGCCGATCGAGGGAGCCGCCGTTCCTTCTGGGTTTAAGCCGATTGGCGGTATTGCCGTAGTGGCAGAGAATACGTGGTCCGCCATTAAGGGAAGGGAAGCTCTCAAGGTGGAGTGGAGTTCAAGCCCACACGATTCGTATGAATCCGAGGCCTATCGGCAGCGTTTGGAAGAAGCTTCCAGTAACCCAGGCAAACTAGTCCGTTCAGTGGGTGATGTCGAAGCGGTCTTCTCAAAAGCGAAAAAAACCCATGCAGCGACCTACTATCTGCCGCATATCGCCCACGCTCCCATGGAGCCGCCTGTATCTACCGCAATATTGAGAAACAACTTCCTGGAAATTTGGGCGCCAACGCAGGCACCGCAAGCGGCAAGAACCGAAGCTGCCGAGCGCGTAGGGCTGCCTCTCGAAAAGACGCGTATCAATGTAACGCTACTTGGCGGAGGATTCGGGAGGAAGTCCAAGGCAGACTTTATCAGTGAAGCGGTTGAAATTGCAAAAGCCTTTCCGGGACGAGCGGCTAGGGTGCAATGGACGCGCGAGGATGATATTCGTCATGATTATTATCATACAGTATCGGGAGAGCATTTGGAAGCCAGTTTGGATCGGAGAGGCAAAGTGAGCGGCTGGCTACATCGATCAGTGGCGCCAACCATATCGTCCATATTCAATCAAGATCCTAAGCATCAGCAAGAGTTCGAGTCCAATATGGGTCATAGTAATGTCCCATTCGCGATACCCAATGTTCGTATCGAAAATCCGGAGATCGCCGCTCACGCCCGAATTGGCTGGTTTCGGTCAGTTTCTAATATACCTCATGGATTTGCGGTTCAGAGTTTTATAGCTGAACTCGCGGAAGAGGCGGGCAAGGACCCTCTCCGGTTTTATCTGGACCTGCTAGGCGATGATCGTGAAATTAATCCGGGCGAGTTGAAAGACGGATGGAACCATGGTGAAGATCCGAAAAAGTACCCCGTTGATACCGGGCGTCTGAGAAATGTCCTTAATGTGGCAACGAAGGAAGCCGGTTGGGGAAAGCGCCTTCCAAAGGGTAGAGGTATGGGCTTTGCCGTTCACTACAGTTTTGTTTCCTATGTCGCCGCCGTGCTGGAGGTCGAAGTCGAGAAAGACGGGAATCTAATCGTGCACAAAGCGACCATGGCGATCGACTGCGGCCCTCGGATTAACCCTGATCGCATACGATCCCAGATGGAAGGTTCCTGCGTAATGGGTATTGGTTTGGCGACTACGGGAGAAGTCAGTTTCGAAAACGGAAGCGCGAAGCAGAGCAATTTTCATGATTATCAGGTTCCGCGGATCTCGTTGGCGCCGAAATCGATGTCGGTCCATCTTGTTGATCCGGAAAAGAAAGTAGAACTAGGAGGAGTGGGCGAACCCGGCGTTCCGCCTATCGCTCCGGCGCTTTGCAATGCTATCTATGCCGCGACAGGCAAACGCATACGCCGCCTTCCGATTGGCGATCAGTTGGCGTAAGGGCTTCGACCGTAAATTTAAAGTTGTAGGAGCGGTTTTACACCGCGATGCACGATTTCTAAATCGTGGCGTATAACCGCTTCTGCATGGGAACTTCTTGTATTCAGATAAAGAGGAGAAGCTCCGGCACATGACGTGCCGAAGCCTGTGTTTCTTCCCCCAATGCTTCCCTAAAACTTGGCGTTGGATCTTGTCGCTTCTATGAATGCCATAAAGGCGAGTCCTGTTATTGTAATTATTGTATAGATTATCATATGCCCTCCCTTAAGCTGTGATTGTAACCTCCTATACACAGTAGGTCATTTCGCGGTTGCGCTTTATTTGCTCAGGAATTGTATTTGCGGGCGATGGCCTATAACGAAGCTCTAGAAAGGCGTTTGCGTTCTATCTTTCCGGATCGGAAAGATGTCGAGGTGAAGAAGATGTTTGGAGGACTCTGCTTCATGGTTTCGAAACACATGTGCTGCGGCATCGTTGGAGACATGCTGATGGCCCGAGTGGGGCCTGAACAGTATGCGAAGCGTTTGTCCGAAAAGTACGCACGGGAGATGGATTTTACCGGAAAGGCCCTCAAGGGAATGGTTTACGTTACGGCTGAGGGAATTGCAAAAGATGCGGACCTGCAAAAATGGGTTGATCGTTGCACGAAATTCATTTCGTCTTTGCCCTCAAGAGAATCAAGATGAGATTCTCCCTAGTTAACCTCCTTTTTCCATGTTTAATTCTCCACAAGATGTACTCGCGGCCTGGCTCAATGGTGTAAATGCCGGTGAATCAGACCGGGTTTTGTCGCTTTATGCCCAAGGGAGCGTACTCGTTCCCACTTTTTCCGAAAAAATCCTGAATGATCGAATCGGAATTGAGGCTTATTTTCTTGGTCTATCGAAGCGTGGTGTTTCGAAAGTGACCCTGAAGGAGGGGACTCTGAATGTCCTGGAGCTTGCTAATGGCGTTTTCGCGTTGGCTGGGTTGTATGATTGGGAATTTCAGGATGGAGAGCTGGTGGAGGCTCGATTTACCTACACAGTAAACATTCACAAAGCCTCACCCATCACTCATCACCATTCCTCTGTCCTCCCAAAGTCCCACAGCTGACAGCGGACTACTGATTGACTGACATTTGCAGTCGCGCGAACTGTGAGGCTTCTTCCAAGCTGGTGTTAGTTCGAAAAGAATAATGCATGAGACCGTCAAAGATGCTTTCAGCGTAGAGGAGGGGAGTCAGAAAGTCGGTTTCGAACGAGGGAGAAATACTGAACTGGGCTTGAGCTACAATCGATGTGATAGCGGTATCGACAACGAATGTGTAGACCAAGTAGGAATCGCCATCGATCGTTTCGATTTCGACTAAGGGTGGTTCACCGGAGCTAGGATCATTCGCATCGGTTCGTGAGAGGAATTCGTATGCGTTGATGATGCCGTCCTTGTCCGGATCGTCCGAGAATCCTCTTAGTTCGGTGGGTACTCCTTGAGCGATCAGTGTATCGAGAAAACCAGGGATGACTTCGACTGTAGCAATCTCAGAGAGGGTGGTGCCATTTGAATTGGAAACAGCGACGGTATAGGGTCCGGCATCAGTGGATTGAGTGTCTTCTATGGTAAGCGCGGGGCTTGTCGCGTTTGGAATATCGATATTGTTGAATTTCCACTGGTAGGTTATGGGCAAGTCACTCACCGCCGCAACAGAAAGATTGAGAGCAGTTCCCGTTTCAACTTTTCTGTTTGTCGGTTGAACGCTGATCATAGGAGCATCGCCCACAGCTACTCCAACGGAATCAATTACGGCTCTGAATGTTTGAATTGGCGCATTTAGACTACCGTATCCTAATGCAGTATACAACAGCTCCCATTGTTCGTGGGTGGATGATTCGGCGACGCCGTTAATAATGGCAAAAATCGGCTGCCCACCTGTTTGAAAGCGGTCAGCAACAGCCCTATTAAAGTCATTTAGAGTCAAACCAAGACCAAAAAAGTTTACAAAATCCTGAGTCTGGGCTTCTGCGTTACTCTGGAGATTCAAAGCAACATGCATGACCTCGATGTCATTGGGATTTCCTCCAATATCGTTGTAGTAATCAGTGATCCCTGGTCTGATGTCTGCCGCTGCCGCCTGGCAAAAGGGACACCAATGGGCAAACCACTCAAGAAATATGACTTTCCCCTCCATGTCGTAGAGACTGACGGGCTGGTTGGTGGATCGATCGGTTAATGTGAAATTTTCAACGATATCACCAACTTCGTACACCTGTGAATGTCCGATTGAGGTAAATACGAAAACCGAAAGAGCAATGAGTAGTTGTTTGGGTGCTTTGGGCATCGTATTAATAGCCTCTACTGAATGCGAGTTGAAAAACGGTCCAGTCGCGATCCCGGTAAAGATTCTGGAAGAAGTCAACATTGCTGGGAGTCTCCTCGTAACGGGAGCTAATCGGAGCGATGTAGCACCTGCCTGACCATTGCTCTCCGATCCATTTTAAACCCAAGCCGAACTTGCGGCTGGTCACCCCAGGAGCGGCAGCGGTGAAGAGTGAATTTTCAATTTCTCCGGTATCCTTGTAGTATCTGCCATCTAGATACAGGGAGAGCGAATCATTGAGAGAGTACTCCAGGGTTAGGCTGGCGTAGTGGGCATCAAACTGAGGATTTTCTTTGGAGCCTCCAACTTGAGCTCGGGCAATCCAAAGTTCTCCCAGTGCGGCATTCAGAGCATACTCTGCTCCATAGCGAGTTTCACGTTCACTGGTTTCAGATGCGCGTAGAGTAAAGAGCGACCGAACGCGCTTGGAGAGAATGTTCTCAGTCGATAGGCTCAGGGCGCTCGTAGCAAGAACGGTTTCCCCTCTTTGCAGTCCATCGAAGTCTATCTCGTATCCGGGAGCGATTGTATCCTGTAGTTGAGATAGAGTAATTTGAGCGTACCCACTATGGGGCAGGTACATCCAGCGTGCGCCCGCATTGAAGTTAAAGCCCTTTGGTTTGGCTTTGTTGAAAAGTTCGGCACCGGGAACTCCCTCTAGATTGGAGAACTGTTGTTAATCGCTCACCTTTGGCTTCCGGATTGACCGTTTGACAACCGGTGTGGTTGGCCTCTCGAAATTCTGTCATTGACGGTGTTTGCTTCCCCACACAGAAGAGGCCCCTTTTTGAGATCCGTTCGATCTCCAGCCTAATTGACCATTTCCCATGATCGCATTGCAGAATATCAGACTCCAGTACGGGGAACGCTTTCTCTATAAGGACGTTAGCGCCACGATTGGGACCTCGGACCGCATCGGATTGGTGGGCAGCAATGGAGCGGGAAAGAGCACTTTGCTCAAAGTGCTTTGCGGTCTCGAAGAGGTCGACGGCGGAAAAGTCGACAAGGCGAATTATGTCACTTTTGGCTACTTGCCTCAAGACGGGATCGAGATGCATGGGCGAACTTTGTTCAAGGAGACGGAGTTGGCGTTTGCCGATGTACTGGGACTAAAGGCCAAGGTGGTGGAAGCGGAGAAGCGTCTCGATGAGATGGATACTTCTTCGGAAGAGTTTTATGAAACCCTCGAATTGATTGGAGCGTGGGAGCATCGGCTAGAAGATCTCGACGCGGGCAAATTGCCGTCTCGGATCGAATCGGTTCTTTTGGGGCTCGGATTTTCCAGTTCCGACATTCAGCGAAAGACGGAAGAGTTTAGTGGGGGCTGGCAGATGCGCATCGCCTTGGCTAAGCTTCTCCTCGCGAATCCGTCACTACTGCTTCTGGATGAGCCGACGAACCATTTGGACGTAACGTCCCAAAAGTGGTTGGAGGACTTTCTTCTACGTTACGAAGGATCTCTTTTGATGATCTCTCACGATCGCGGATTTTTGGATGTCATCTGCAACCGTACATTCGAATTGTCGATGGGTTCGCTGCATGTCTACAGCGGCAACTACAGCGTTTTCGAGACTCAAAGTGCCGAGCGAAAGGAGTTGCAGATGAAGGCGTACAAGAGTCAGCAAAAGGAGATCCAGCAGGCGGAGCAGTTCATCAATCGCTTTCGGGCCAAGGCTTCTAAAGCCAGGCAAGCCCAGAGCCGAATTAAGGCCCTCGACAAGATCGAGCGGATACAAATTGAAAAAGAGGAGGACGGTGTCGCCTTTTCCTTCGCCCCTCCGCCTCGCAGCAGCCAGACCGTTATCAACCTGGTGGATGTATCCAAATCCTATGGGGATCTTCAGGTCATTCGCGATGCGAATCTCCGTATTGAGCGGGGCGATCGCATCGTCGTGGTGGGAGTGAATGGCGCGGGCAAGACGACTATCGCTAAGGTTATCGCGGGGGTGGAGCCCTTTCAGTCAGGTGAGCGTGAGATTGGGGGAAGCACTTATATTTCCTACTTCGGCCAGCATCAGGCGGATGAGCTGGACAAGAGTTTGACCGTACTGGAAACACTCGAGGAATCCGCGGAGGGTAAGAACACGACGAATATTCGATCGATTCTCGGCACCTTTCTATTCAGAGGGGATGATGTATTCAAAAAAGTGAACGTTCTCTCTGGGGGTGAACGGAATCGGCTCGCTCTCGCGAAGATGCTGGCCCGCTCCGCGAATTTTCTTATTCTCGATGAGCCTACCAATCATTTGGATATGCGCTCCCAGGATGCGTTGCAAAACGCGCTCAAGGAATATACGGGAGCCTATCTCATTGTTTCCCACAATCGAGCCTTCGTGGATCCGTTGGCGAGGAAGGTGCTCGAGGTTCGCAAAGACGGACTTTCGCTGTTCCCTGGAAATGTATCCGATTACCTGAGGCATCTCGAAGTCGTCGAAGCGGTGGCGAGTTGATGGGGTGATGGGTGAAGGTAGGGCCAGTGCGAGCGCTGGCCCTACGTGGGGAATTTTTTAAAACGATGTTTGAGCGTAGTAGCGGCTTTATGCCGCGATAAATCATCGCATTTATTCGCATTGGTTCTAATACCCCGAAGCTTGTCGCAGACCCCGACTTGTCGGTGGCTTCGGCTTTTTCTGTAGACGCGACCGTTGGTCGCGTAACGCGATCACCGATCGCATCTACAAATCAAGACTGCCCCGCTGCCGCTTCGGCAGTCGACGAAGTCGAGAGCTTGCTCCGGGGATTCTTTACTCTTGCCAATGCGGCACGCCCAGAGGTCGTTGCCCTACCTGAAGATACATTCAAAAAGTAGGGGCGTCGCTTGCGGCGACCGTATAATTGGATACCTGTTTTACATACGCGGTCGTCGTAAAGCCGCTCCTGCAGGCATTAGTCCTTTTCCCTGATCTTCTTCAATGCCTGGGCCCAAGGATCGGATACGGATTTTTCTGGTTGAGCTTCAATAGTCTTCTCTGGCTCCTTTTTCTCAGGAGGTGCAACGGGTTCTGTTTCTTGCACGGGCGGTTTCTCGGGTTCTGCAGGGACGGTCTTTTCGATTACTACTTCTACGTCCGTTTTTGAAATTACTTCTTGGGAATCCTCTTCGACGGATTCCGCCTTCGGAGTTTCTTCGATTCCGATTCCCTGTTTTTCAGCTCCCCGCATCCTTGATTTCCGAGCAGCCGCTTCGCGGGATTTGTCCTTTTTGCTCTCCCGTTTCCCTTTTATGGGAGCGGCGGGTGAGGGGAGGGCGTTCGGGTCCCATTGGGTTGGAATAAAACCTTCGATTCGCTCCCGTTCGATTTTTATTTCGTGGCGTTTCTCGATCAGTTGAAAGTGCTGATAGTCTTCGATGCTAATAAAGCTGACGGCGATACCGGACTGACCTGCGCGGCCGGTTCGACCTATCCGATGGACATAGTCTGCGGCCGAGCGCGGCAGGTCGTAATTCACGACGCACGGCAGGTTCGCAATATCAATTCCTCGGGCCGCCAAATCAGTGGCCATTAGGACTTGGGTTTTACCCGCTTTAAAGTTTTCCAATGCCCGAGTGCGGCGTTCTTGCTTAAGGTCGCCATGAAGGACTGCCGCTCGTATTCCGTGCTTAGACAGTTTGGCGGTGATGTTGGCGGCTCTTCGTTTTGTGGCTACGAAGACAAGCACTCGGGACCAGTTCTCGGTTTTGAGCAAGTGGCGGAGCAATGCGGTACGCTCGCCCCGATCCACTTCGATCGCCCGTTGTTGGATATTTTCTCCCGGGGTCGATTCAGTCTCTAGCTGGATTTTCTCGGGATCGTTGAGGATCGCATTTGAAATTTCAACGACCGCAGGAGGGAAGGTGGCAGAGAAAAGGAGATTCTGACGAAGCGTAGGGAGTTGCTTGAGGATTGCATCGATCTGATCAGCGAATCCGAGAGCGAGCAGTCGATCGGCCTCGTCCAGGACGAGAAGCGTCACCTGCGAGAGATCGATAGCCTGACGTTCGACGAGGTCGAGTAGTCGACCCGGTGTGGCGACTATCACGTCGGGTCTTGCTTTTGCGGCTTCGATCTGGGGATCGATATCCACACCTCCGAAGATTGAGAGGTGTCGAGGGGCGGGTGTCATCGATTGACTGTAATCTCGAATCGCGTTCCCAACTTGATCGGCAAGTTCACGGGTAGGAACGAGAATGAGACTGCTTTCCGGGGTCTCGTTTAGCGATGAGTGGGCGAAACGCTGCAGTATAGGAAGAACGAACGCCGCGGTTTTCCCCGAGCCGGTTTCAGCCGCGGCGATTAGGTCCTTTCCTTGCATCACAAGCGGGATAGCCTTTTCCTGAATGGGAGTGGGGATAGCGTGGCCTTGCGCTTCGATAGAGCGGAGCAATGAAGCCGAAAATTTGAGGGAATCGAATGACACGCTTGCAAGATTGGGGGTTGAGTCCCCATCAGCAATGGCAATCGATGTCAGGTTGTATCAATTTTGTCCGTTTCGGTTAAATACTTGGAAGTTCGCTTCAGGCCCTGGTTTGTCGATGGCTTCGTTGCGGTCCTCGATAGCGGGCGATCTCCGAGCGCCTAAGTCACAAATCCGATAATGGGCGCTCGGAGATTGCCCGTTACCTTAGTTGCCTTTTTCTCCCTGGGTGAGAGCAGCGACTGGGATCGATCATTTCCGATTTCGCTGTCTCTTGGAGCGGATTGCGGGTGGTGGGTTGGTTTGTTTTCCTTCGAGCAATCTCGACAAGGATTGGAAACTCGGATTAGAAGTTTTCATGAGTCCAGCTCACGAAACAGACCAGGACAGGAATCGTGCGGATCGATTCATCTCTGAGGAGCTCAATGGAGCTCGTTTGGACAAGGCGGTGAAGGTTCATTTCAGCTTGCCCTGGATCAAGGCCAAGTCCTGGATTGATACGGGGAAAATATTCGTCAATGGATCCCGCAATACGGCCAAGGATCACACGGTTGGCACTGGAGATCGTATTGAACTGAGGATGAGCGCTCCCAAGAAGCAGGCAGCGTCGGCTCTTGATCCGAAAGAAGTTCTAATGTTCGACGAAGGAATCGTGATCGTCAACAAACCTGCGGGAATGATGACGGTCCCGCATCATTCCAGCGAAGAGGTCGAGACGCTCGACCGGCTCACCCTCGACTACCTGAGAGCGCAGGATAGGGGTGGCAAACATAACCGCTCGAGTCTAGGCGTCGTCCACCGAATCGACAAGGAGACCAGCGGATTGATTGTCTTCGCCCGTACCTTTGCGGCTCAGCAGGAGCTTTCGCGACAGTTCCGGGCACGCACGATTGAACGTCGCTATTTTGCGATCGTGCATGGACGTATGAAAAAGCAGACGATCCGTTCACGGCTGGCTCGGGATGCGGGCGATGGGCTCCGCGGTTCGGTGCGTCCAGGCAGCGTTAACGATGCGGGAGAAGAACTGGGAAGAGGTGCCGTGACCCATGTTGAAGTCGTAGAGTATTTGGATGGAGCGACCTTAGTCGCCTGCCGTATTGAAACCGGTCGTACTCACCAGATTCGTATTCATTTGAGCGAAGCGGGTCATCCGATCGTTGGGGAGAAAGTCTACATTCGAAACTATAAAGAGGCCCTCATTCCGGGCTATCGTGTCATGTTGCACGCAGCGGAGTTGGGGTTTGTTCATCCGATCACAGGGGAGTCGGTAAGCTGGGCGCAACCGCTCCCCAAGGATTTCAAAAATCGATTGAGGTCGTTGAGGTTGGTGGGTAGAAAGTCGCGAGCGGAGTAGGGTTCAGTTAAGTAATGGTCCCCGGAGCCACCGACAGATCGGGTTCTACGACAAGCTTTCGACCTAGCGGTCGACATAGGCTTCCTACTACGCCTTTGGGGCTTCGAAGGACACGGCGGCGCAAACGGGGCATTTTGGAAGGTAGGGAGGACCGGCTCGGTCCTCTTAGCAACCCTGACGGAGGACCGAGCCGGTCCTCCCTACCAAAGCCGAAGCCCTTCGACAGGTTCAGGCTACGCCCATCATGAGCTTCAGGTTATTAGGCCACTTAGTTAGCTCTGGATTCCCATACGCGGCATGGCGTGAATGCCAGCACTACGTTTGGAGGCTCCATCTGCATGTAGATCGTGTCTTTAGAGCATTTTTCCTTTGGCAAGTCGTAAAGGTAGGGCGCGACTGCCCGGCGAGCCGTGCAAGCAACTCAACAAACGCGGTTCGCCGGGCAGTCGCGCCCTACCTGCGATGCCAGAGCTTTCTCACCCACACTCGCATAGAAAAGCCGACCGACCATTTGAAAAACGCGCTAACAGTTTGGTGAGCGTATTAGAATTGCCAAGACTGGCTATTCCGATTCACGATCGGGATTATGGCATTTACCCTTGAACTTGGAGCCTTCGCTCCCGACTTCGAACTCCTCGCGACGGATGGCGAGTCCTACAGCTTAGAGGATTTCGACAATCATCAACTTCTAGTGATCTTCTTCACTTGCAACCACTGCCCTTACGTGACAGGCTCCGACGAAGTGACGAGGGAGACTGCGGAACGATTTAAAGGCCGAGGCGTTGGCTTTGTCGGGATCAACTCCAACAGCAAAAATACTTATCCTGAGGACGACTATTCCCACATGGTGGCCCGAATGGAAAAGCATGCGTTCCCTTGGACCTATCTGCATGACGAGACCCAGGATGTCGCTCGCGCTTACGGGGCGTTGCGTACGCCTCACTTCTACGTTTTCGATGCTGAACGAAAACTGATCTATACGGGACGTGGGGTGGACCAGCCGCGAAACCGATCAGCGATCACGGTGAACGATCTGGAACGGACGCTTGAAGAAGCAACGAGCGGTCAGCCCATCAGTGTCCCGCAGACCAATCCTATTGGCTGCAATGTAAAGTGGGATGGCAAGGATGCTCACTGGATGCCTGGGGAGGCGTGCGATCTGGTGTAGGTCCGTATAGTAGAGAAAACGTTTATTCGCTTCGGGTAGATACCTCGAAGCGTGTCATCTACCCGATGTGTCGGTGGCTTCGTTGCTGAAATGGGTAGCGGGCGATCTCCGAGCGCCCACATCCTAAAACGTGCTATGGGCGCTCGGAGATCGCCCGCTACCATAAATGCCTCGGGGCTTGCCCCGGGGATCTTTACTTGGATGGTGGCTAACGAGCCTCCAAGTATTTATCCGCGGCGTAGCGAGAGCGCAACCTACAACCCCTCCCTAGCCAATAGGGAGTTGCATTGCCTGGGCGGGGATTTCATCTTTTCGGTTTAAATGAACATGCCCTGTCGTTTTATCCCTGTCGTCTCCATTGTCCTTTCCAGTTTGGCTGGCCTCAGCGCGGTGGACCGAATTCCTGCATTAAGCCCAGAGGAGTCGATGAAGACGATAGAAGTCCCCGATGGGTTTCATCTAGAGCTCGTGGCCAGCAAGCCGATGGTGGAGGAGCCCGCCAGCTTTGCCTTTGATGGAAATGGAGCGATGTACGTTTGCGAGTGGCGAACGTACATGCAGGACGAATACGCTTCCGGAGCCAAGGATCCCGTATCACGTGTCGTGAAACTAGTGGATACGGACGGAGACGGAGTGATGGACAAGCGAACGGTCTTCATCGACAATGTCCTGCTTCCACGCACCGTTCTGCCTTTACACGATCGCGTTCTCGTGAATTTCACTGACGAGTATTCCGTCTGGTCCTACTTTGACGATGATGACGATGGCGTGGCTGACCGGCGAGAGCTTGCCTATGAGGGCGAGCCGCACAAAGGCAATATCGAGCACCAGGCCAGCGGACTCATGTGGAACCTGGACAACCACATTGATTCCAATTACTTCCGCTTCCGGTACGATAACGGAAAGCTAGTCTCTTCCCGACATTCGGAGCCCAGTATTTCTCAGTGGGGAATGGCTCGAGATGATGACGGACGTATGTACTGCTCCTGGGCAGGCGGCGCGAACCCGGCCCACTCCTTCCAGTTTCCTGCGGGCTATCCGATTGTGAAAATCGACGAGCATGGGCCGGATTATCAAATGCCCTATTCCCTCTGCGAGACCGAGGATCAATCGTCGGGAGGCTACGATAGCGACAACCGGCGAGTCCTGATCAACTTCTCGGCCACCTGTGGACAAACTTTGATTCGTTCGGGCATTATGGGCCCTTATGAAGGATTAATGACAACCTGCGAACCGGTGGGCCGCTTTATCAGAGGAACGAGATTTGACTGGTCCACAGGAAAGGGAATCGCCCACAATGTGACCTCGGGTTCGGAATTTATCCGTTCTACGGATACTTATTTTAGACCAGTCTGGAGTGAGTCGGGACCGGATGGGACTCTGTATTTCTCGGACATGTATCGTGGAATCATCCAGGAGAAAAACTGGTTCCCAACGGAAGGAAATCATCCCTGGGTGAAGCGATACCATCGTATTCGGGATTGGGGCATGCTCGACGTAACGCGGCATGGACGGATTTATCGGCTGGTGCCCGACGATGGCAAGCCGTACGAGCAACCGCGAATGCTCGATCAGTCGAGCGAGGAACTGGTGGCTTACCTGGACCATCCCAATGGCTGGTGGAGGGATCAGGCGCAGATGCTCATTGTGCTTCGAGGGGACAAGTCGGTTGGCGCTTCCCTTAAAAGGATGGCTGGCTTGGGCAAGTCGGACTATGCCAGAATCAACGCTCTGTGGACTTTGAGAGGGCTGGGTCTCTTGGATTCAGCGGACGTCCGGGCGGCGCTGACTTCTGTTTCCAATCGTGTGAAAATGACGGGGGTTCGGCTTTCTGAGCCCTGGCTCAAAGACAGGAAGAGCCTGATCGCGAAAGAGATGGTGGCGATGCTTGATGAAACGAACATCGACTCCCAATTGCTGATCCAGATTTACAATTCTCTGGGGAAAGTGGATACACCTGCGAATCGAACATTGCAGGCCTCCATTCTAAAGGAGCATCTGGAACATCCCATTTTCGAAGGACTCCGGGCAGTGGAGGGAGAAAAGATCGAAATGGCAGCGCTAGGGGATTCCTCCAAGCGAGGCGAAAAGCTCTATAAGTCCATCTGCGTAGCCTGTCATGGAGATCGCGGTCTGGGGGTCTAGGAAGGAGACAAGCTACTGGCTCCACCCGTCGCTGAGTCGCCATTGTTTACCCAGGGGAGCGAGCAGGCGCCGCTTGCGGCACGGATCTTGATCAAGGGAATGACAGGGCCGGTCCGCGGACGAGAGTACGGCGAAGGGGTCATGATTCCCTTCGGAGAGACGTTTACCGATCAGCAATTGGCGGATGTCATTAACTACATCGGCTATCGCTGGAACAAACGAAATTGGGGAGCTCCGGTAGATGCGGGTTTGATCGCTGAGACTCGACGAGCCACAGCAGGCCGCGAGGCGATGTGGACCGATGCGGAATTGCATGAAGAGGCCGCGAAACTGGGGTTGCGATTTGGTTTTAAGAAGCGGTAAGAGCTTCAAAAGGGGAATGTGGTCGAGGCATCTATTGCGCTTTCTTTGATGAAGATGACCCGTTACCTTGAATTTGAATTATAAGTGTTGTTCGTCGTGGGGAATTTGATAAAGGTATTCGTTTGAGGATGTGTTCGATGGTTGCTATGAAAAGGATTGCGAGTTCGATTTTGTTGGGGGTTCTGATGATTGGGTCGTTGGGTTGGATTGCGACCGAGGGGGCGCCGCGCGCTGAGAAAGAATGGAAGCCGAAAATCAAAATGACTCGATTGCCGGTATTCCCAGATTCCCTGATTAAATTAGGGATCACACGGGGCAGGGTCCAGCTTGTCATCGTGATTTCAGATGAGGGCTCCCTCGTTGATTGGCTGGCGACCGAAGCAACTCATAGGGAATTTGCCAACTCGATCGCGGAGGTGATCGAGACATGGGATTTCGAAGGGGCCCGATCGTTGAACGAACCTCGTGGCGAGGCTTTTCAATTGAGCATCGATTTCACCGCTGAGAGCACAGCTCGAATGACTGCGGGACCTTACGACATGTCGGATCACGTCTTTGGGCCTGAGGAGACCTATGGCTCGGAGGCGATTCGGCTGGCGACCCCTTCTGAATTGGACGGGATGCCTGCGCCGATGAAGTCGGTAATTCCCAACATACCCTCCGAAATACTGGGTGATAATCCTAAAGAGGCGGTTTTCGAGTTCTACATCAATACGGATGGCAGTGTCCATATTCCGCTTTTGAAGTCTACGGAAACGGATTTGGACGAGCGGATCCTCCTAGCAGCCCAGAATGCTTTGTGGGATTGGGAATTTTTCCCTCCCACCGCCAAAGGGAAACCCGTGGTGGTCAAGGCGTCTCTGCCACTCGTCTTTTCCCCGAAAAATAAAGAAGACTGAACGCCGGTTTGTTTGCAGGCTCTTTCTGAACCCTATTCTCGCGAAAGCCTGATTGGCTCCGGCCTTCCCGCCTATTTATTAAGAACCCAGAGACCTGCTTATCCTTTTGGCCCAGAGAGTGTTCAATGAATCGACGTAGTGTAACGCCATACCTGGGTTTGATCCTTTTGGGATAATCGCTAAGGACATCTCCGAGAGAGTGCCATCTAGCTAGTAATCTTTTGGCAATTAGACTTTCACCAGGGGTATGCGAGGTGGATTTTGATTTCTTTAAATTCGTATGCTCAGGAAGCCCTTTGGGCCTTCTCTTTGAATAGAGTGGAAGGTCAGAGTCCCCATGGTAGCAAGCGCTGATCGAATGGTCCGGAACGGACCCTAAGAATAATCTGGACAATGGCATTTTAGTGGAGCTAACTGTTGAATCTTCCTTATGTACCAACACGTGTTGGGAGCATTCGTACAACCACAACCCTAGATTACTACTATGACTACCTTATCTCTTAAACGAAAATTTGGCGGCGTTTGTGCTGGATTTCTAACCTTGTCGGTTGCGGTCAGTCCGCAACTGTTTGCTCAAGGATCGGACGAAAACGTTATTCAACTCAGCCCGTTCGAGGTCAATACCGACGCGGGAGACAGCCTTTATTCGATCAATCAATCTTCTACGGGAACCAGAATCGCGGCCGTTGTAAGAGAGCTCCCGTTCTCTCTTGATGTGTTGACGATGGATTACCTGGACGATTTCCATTTCACGGATCCATCTGAAGCCATCACCGAATTCTCCAATGTCGGCGCATCGGAAGCCCACTCAGGAGCGGGCGGAGGAAATACGACTCGCGGCTTTGCTCAGTGGTACGCGTTGCGGGATGGTTTCTACCGCAATGGAGCGATCGATAAGACCTTCATTGACCGCGTAGAAGTTATCAAAGGCCCTTACGCAGCGATCTACGGACGCGGCGAGCCGGGTGGTTTGGTTAACTTCATTCCCAAAAGCCCGATCTACGGCAAAAACGGCGGCGAAATGACCCTGCAGTATGGTCAAAACAATACCTACCGTATTCACCTCGAACAAAACATAGCGGTGGGTGATAAAACAGCCCTTCTTGTTGGGGGAAATTACTTCGAGCGGGATTTCGATCTGGAGTATTCCTATGAGCGAACGCGTAACATCGGAGCCATCCTCAAGCACAAGCTCACGGAGAAGGATGAGCTCACTCTCGATTTCGAGTACATGATGCGCCGTAACAACCGCGGTCGGGGAATCCCTGTCATGCGAACGAATGCGGCAGGGACCTATGACGGCATCGAGCTCGGCTCGAGCAAATACGTCGGCTTGTTTGCGACCGATTTCGTAGAAGAATACGGTTATATCAATCCCCGGGGCAAGTACTGGTGGGGTGAACGTCACATTGAAGCATACAGCGTCAAGTGGACTCACAGTTTCAGCGACGCAATCAACCTGCGTGTCGCATACGGAAATCAGACCCAAGATCAGCCTTACAACAACTCCGCCAATGCGGGTTCGACGATACGTGTCGACGAGAATCTGAACTTCGTCAGATGGGATAGCCTAGGGGATCCTCGTTATAACGAGATCAATGAAGGCGGACGCGCTTTGAATCTCGATTTGACGATGGATTGGAATGTGGGCGAGAGCAAGCACACGACTCTAATCACCTATGACAAGAGCTTCACCGACAAGGATCGTTTCGACTTCCGTCCGACGCTCCCTCAGGAAGAAAGGGATCGGTTGTCGGCCGACCGTTTCAACATCTACCGCGATTTCAGGGAGTACTCTCCTCAGACGTACGCTCCGGGCTACGACAACATCACCCGAAACATCTTGTTCCGCACCAATGTTGAGGGCTTCTTCGTTATGCACCGAGCTAAGTTCCTCGACGACAAGTTGCTCGTCATGCTGGGCTCAAGGTATGATGATTCACGAGTAAACGAGTACGATTTGCGCAAAGACACGAAGTCGGTTAACACGGCGGACGATCTAACCTACAATGCTGGGGTTAACTACAGCTTAACGCCGCGGACAATGGTCTATGCGAGTCATGCGACCTCCTTCAATCCGAAGGGCGGATTCTACACAGATGCGAGCCGGGCGCCGTTGCCGAATGAGTCAGGCAAGGGAGACGAGATTGGTATCCGTACCACGATCTTCGACGATAAGGTCGACGTAGGGTTGTCTTACTACACGATCGAAAAGTTCAATATCAGGATCAACAACCCGCTCTACGATGAGGATGCGATCAATCCTTCGACAGGCCTACCCAATGTTCCTGACGTTGGCGTCGATTACAACGGACAAACCTTTAACGACGATGAAGTGAGCGCTTTTCGCGACACCTACCGCGACTTGGTTTCGACGGTTATCCCGGGCGGTGTTGATACTGCTGCGGGTTACGAACTCTTCGCCAATGGTCGGGTGAATGACAACCTCAGCTTCCGCGCTGCTTGGGGCACTTGCGACACCGAACACGAGGTCAACCAGAATGCTTACTTGGTCGGTCAGGCTTTCCGCAAAGTTCCTTACTGGACGTACTCGCTGTCCGCGAACTACCGATTCCTGGAAGGTCGCCTGAAAGGCTTGAACCTGGGACTGTCCTATAAGGGTCAAGACGGCTATCGCCACCAAGACCGGAACTGGATCAACGACAGCGACCGCCGCTGGTATCTTATGGCGGACAACTTGTTGGACTTGAGACTCGCCGCCAGCTACAGCTGGATGACGGATGAGCGCAGCCACAAGGTAGCTCTATCGGTTGCCAACGCGACGGACCGCATCTCTATCACTAGGGACGAGTACCTTACGGAAGGTCGCAACCTACAGGCATCGTACACGCTTAGGTACTAGATCTTCACCAGCATCGAGCTCCTCTGCGGGGTCTCGCTATTTTTCAGGCAGCTGCTTCGGCAGCTGCCTTTTTTTTATTGTTTACCGGAAACTCAATGGTTCCGATTCGGCTAGGGGGCTTTACCGCTCTTGGGAAAATTGAATTCCCTATTGCTAAAATCCAGCTGAACTCGAAATATCAGGGAATGAGCTATCCCTATTTGAAAGCGTCTTTGCAGCTTCTTCTCTTTCTCGCTAGTTTGCTGCTCGCATCGTGGTCGTTCGGAGCCGACGATCGTCCCAATATTCTGTTCTGCATCATGGACGATGCGTCCTACATGCACATGAGCGCTTATGGGTGCGAGTGGACGGACACTCCTGCCTTTGATCGCTTGGCGAATGAAGGAATCCTTTTTCAAAACGCCTACACGCCCAATGCGAAATGCGCTCCTTCCCGCTCCAGCATCTTGACGGGCCGCAATTCGTGGCAACTTGAGGAGGCGGCCAATCACATCGTCAACTTTCCTGCTAAATTCAGGACTTTTCCGGAAGTGTTACGGGCGAATGGATACCAGGCCGGCAAAACGGGCAAGGGATGGGGGCCAGGGCTTCCGGGTGAAATCGATGGAAAGCCGCGCGTTTTGATCGCGAAGAACTATGGTTCGGAAAATCTGGACAAGAAGCCCGCGACGGGAATGTCGATCGAAGACTACGCAGGCAATTTTGAAGTCTTCCTTGAGGAAATCGATTCAGAAAAGCCCTGGTTCTTTTGGTACGGATCTAGAGAGCCGCATCGACGTTATGAATACGGTTCGGGACAAAAGCTGGGAGGGAAAAGCATAGACGATATTAAAGAAGTCCCCGGATTTTGGCCTGATAGCGAAGTGATTCGCAATGACATGCTGGACTACGGTTTAGAGATCGAGCATGCGGATAGTCATTTGGGAATGATGATCGAGTCATTGGAGGAGCGAGGTCTCTTGGAGAATACACTGATTGTCATGACCTCCGACAATGGAATGCCGTTTCCGCGCGGAAAGGCCCAGGAATACGAATACTCGAATCATATGCCCCTCGCCATGATGTGGCCTAAAGGTATACGAAATCCGGGACGTACCGTTACCGACATGGTTAGCTTTGTCGATTTTGCCCCGACTTTCCTCGATGTTGCTGGAATACGATTTGAGGACTCCGGAATGCAGTCTTCACCTGGCCGAAGCTTGATGGATATCTTCAAGTCAAGAAAAAGCGGTCAGGTGAATCCAAGACGCGACTACGTGGTAATCGGAAAAGAGCGGCATGACTATAGTCGACCTGGCAATCAAGGGTATCCAATTCGAGGTATCGTGGGGAATGATTATCTATATCTTTACAACTACAAAATCGACTTGTGGCCTGCAGGGAATCCGGAACTTGGATACCTTGATGTAGATGGTTCACCTACAAAGACGGAGATCCTAGAATTGTTTCGCTCCGGGAAAGACCGATCCTACTGGGAGCTGTCTTTCGGTAAACGCAAGGCCCACGAGGAATTCTTCGACCTCGCGAACGATCCGGAATGCTTGAATAATCTTGCGGACGATGAGCGATTGACCGAAGTGAAGCGGAAGATGAAAGCCCGCTTGGACGAGACTCTGGCGGAACAGAAGGACCCTCGATTTCTGGGGAATGGGGAAGTATTCGACAACTACGGTTTTTCGCAAGACCACGCGTGGAACTTCTACGAGAACTACATGGCAGGCAAAGAGTCAAAAAAGAGAACGGGCTGGGTGAACGATTCGGATTACGAGCCCGAACCGCTGGATTAAGAATGGTATCAATTCGTCTCAAATGAAGTTGTCCTCACCCTTAACCCACTTCGTGCTTTTGCGGATTAGTGTGAGTCGCTTACTATTGAGCGTCGTACTTGCCTTTAGTCTTGGAGTTAAAGTGTTTGGGGATGTTAGACTCCCTGCCATTTTCGATGATCACATGGTTCTGCAGCAACGGATGGGCGTTCCCGTTTGGGGGTGGGCGAATCCGGGAGAAAGCGTAGTCGTATCTGGAAGTTGGGGGAAAGAGTCATCAGCGATTGCAGACGATGAGGGCAGGTGGAAACTGAATTTGGCGACACCCTCCCATGGAGGGCCCTACATCGTTACCATACAGGGTTGGAATCGTGTCGTTCTAGAAAATGTGATGATCGGGGAAGTCTGGCTTTGTGCCGGTCAGTCGAATATGGGTTGGAGGCTATCGGCTACTTCGGATGGGGTTGAGGATTCCGCGACTGCGGATTTCCCCGGCATTCGCATTTTCCGCTCCGAGCGTGCCCATAGTCCTCGGCCTCGAGAAGATGTTGTGGCGAAATGGAAGGTGTGCACTCCCGAATCCGCCGCTCTGTGTTCAGCGGTCACTTTCTATTTTGCCCGAAAGCTTCATCAGGAATTAGGAATCCCGGTTGGGGTTGTCTTGCAGCCTTACGCGGGCACACCGATTGAAGGCTGGATGCCGAAAGACGTACAATTGTCCGATCCTCGAACTCGAAAAGTTATAGAAGAATTGGATACGGAATCGGATAATTATGATGTAGAGAAAGCGCGCCAGCAGCTAGCCCGAGCTACAGAGCTATGGAAATCAGGAAAGCGGGCGGGGGAACCCAAATTGCGAACCCCTAGCAATTGGGGGCATCAATATCCGGGGAATATTTTTAATGGAATGATCCATCCCGTGCGACCCTATGGAATTAGGGGAGCCATCTGGTACCAGGGAGAGAGAAACGCGAAGGACCTGGCTCAAGCCGCAAATTATGCGAACCAACTCCCGCTGCTGATTGATTACTACCGGTCCTCTTGGAATGAGCTTTCCAAAGGATCGGTTGCCCGAGACTTTCCATTTTACTTTGTACAGCTTCCCAGTTGGCTTCAAGACCAGTCAGAACCGGTGGAAACCGACGCCGCATGGGCAGTGAGTCGGGAGATGATGCGACTGGTTTCGGATTCAGTTAAGAACACGGGAGTGGCAGTATCTGTGGATACGGGTGACTCTATATTGCTTCACCCGGTTGATAAAAAGCCAATTGGGCTACGTTTAGCTTACCTCGCGTTGAAGGAAACCTATGGACAAGATTTCGTTGCTTACGGACCTCGGTATCGGTCCCATGAAATCAGAGGTGACCAATTCATGATTACCTTTGACTCTATCGGTTCTGGCATGAAGGCGGGTCGTAAAGGGAAATTAGACGCTTTCGCGATTGCTGGCGAAGACAAAGCGTTTGTCTGGGCAGACGCCAAGATTATCGGGAATCAGGTAGTTGTCTCAGCAGATGAAGTACGGAGTCCCGTCGCGGTGAGGTACGCCTGGGCGATGAATCCCTCCAAGCGAAATTTGCTGTACAATGAAGAAGGAATCCCGGCTTCACCCTTCCGCACAGATGACTGGCCGTTGTTTGATGAAGCCAGTTATGTTCCTTCCGTTCAGGACAAGCCTAAGAAGCCAGAGGGATATAAACAGGTTGCCACAAAACGGCCGCCGCCGACCCAGTAGGGAGTCGGTCAAGAATAGTGATCTGATTTCCGTTTGATTCGTCCTTTATCCGAGGGCTCACTTTACCATGTATTTCAAATCCGAAGAGTAGGTCGGGTAAGCCCAGGGAAATTCAGCGAGCTCTGCCGCTTTAATTCCATGTTTCATGGCGAGAGCAAAAATGTTGATTACTTCCGATGCGTTGTGGCGGGCGAGGTGGGCTCCGATGATTGAGTTGTCCTTATTGTGGATGAGAACTTTGAATGCTGAGTGCGTTTCACCAATTCGTTTTGACGAAGGCCATCCCTTAGTCGTACCGGAGTTGACGCGAAAATCTACCCCTTGGTCGGAAGCCTGTTTTTCTGTTAGCCCGACAGCGGCCATGCTGGGAATCGTGAATACGGACGTGGGAACAATATCCAGGTTTGTTGTTCGCGAATTATGGTTCAGAATATTGGCAGCGGCCACTTTGCCTTCTTCATCAGCTACGGTTGCTAGTTGGTATGGCGTTGCGGCACAGTCTCCAATGGCGTACACGTTTGCGTTTGAGACGCTTTGGAGAAATTCATTTACTTCAACTCCACGAGTTGAAAATTCGACTCGACCCAGATCACCCTCTAGCACGGAGAGGTTGGGTAGCCTGCCCGATGCTTCAATTATGAGGTCCGTTTCGTAGGTCTTTCCTGACTTTGCGGATACAATGTAATTGAAATCATCCTTGTCGATTCTGATGGGAGAATCGTTCAAAACAATATTGATACCCGCCGCATTCGAGGCGGCCAATACGGTTTGTACGATATCAGCATCAAATGCTTTGAGTGGTTGGCCGGAGCGATGAAGAATGGTGACTTCCGCTCCCGCCTGCACAGCGACATGGGCAAATTCGAATGAAATGTATCCGCCGCCAACGAAAAGAATTCGTTTAGGAAGATCAGCCATGTTCAAGAAATACTCGCTGTCATTGGCATGTTCTGATCCAGGAATATTGGTCTTTCGTGGAGATGCGCCAGTTGCGAGTACAATGTTCTTCGCTTCCAGGTTCTGGCCCGCTAGGGTGACTGAATTGGGGCCGCTGAGAGTCGCGCGCCCATGGAAGGTCTTGATTCCCGCTTTTTCAAATTCCTCGACCTCTCCTTCGGGGATTCCGTCGGTAAAGGCGTTTTTCAGCTCTTGTAGGGCGGACCAATCCGTTTGTGGTGTATTACTGAGACCGAGGCCGTCCAGGTGTTTGGCCATTGCTCTCGCTTCCGCGTTCGCCACTAAATATTTTTTTGGCTGACAACCGCGTAAGGCGCAAGTGCCTCCATACGGACGTTCATCGACGACCGCCACCTTTTGACCGGCTTGATTTAGCGCGTTTATACAATAGTAGGCCGAGGTACCTGAGCCTATTACGATGGTATCGAAAGAATTGGAGGACATGAATCAGTGGAGGATGAATTCAAGCGAAACGATTAGCGAGCAAGCACGCTTGCGCCTTTTGGCAATGGGGTAAGGGTAATGCCTACTGAGCTTGTCTATCTTGCGCAATTGTTCATGGGACGAGTCCAATGGCATCTCTGATCGCCTCGACCCAGCCTTGAGGACCAATTCCCGAGATTTGCTTTAGTCTTGGGATATCCATCTCATTCCACGATCCATCGGGTTTTTGAACTAAGTATCCTTGGTCGGCAGATTGAAGCATGTCGTAATCATTGGCGCTGTCTCCGATTGCGATGGATTTCCAGTTTCCGCGCTCGCTGGATCGATAAGCATCCATAAGCATTTTCATCGCAGTCCCTTTGTTGCACTCCTGTGATGTGACCGTATAGAAGCGACCGCCGCAAAGGCATTGGAGATCGACTTCGTTTAGCCTGGTGTTTACTTCTTTCCATACTTCATCGTGGAGTGAGGCCGTTAGCGTTTCGCTAAACTCGCGATTCTGAGCCCGCTGGGCCGCTGCTTCGCTGAGCCCTGTGATTTTCGAGATCTTTAGAAGCGTTAGCTTTGAGTAGGGACGAAAATCGATTCCCATATCGAGAGACAATTTTGAGATCGCTTTCTGTATTATTAGATTAGATACGCCTAGTTTAACAAGTTTACCAAATCCGGGGATATCCTTTGATGGCTGATCGGAAAGCAAGTCGAGCTTCTCAGGCACGAAAATTCCACATCCATTCTCTACGATGCAAGGGGTTGACAGACCCATTTCCTTCATCAGGTGCAATTGCTCCTCCAGTGTTTTAGAGGAGCAAAAGATCAAGGGGATTTTTCTGCGGACCAGTTTTCGGGCGAGTGGTCCAGCTACTTTGGGCGAGTAGCTCTCGAAGTCGATTAGAGTGCCATCGAGATCAGTGAAGACAACCGCTTTGACACGCGTTGGAGTGGACGGAGGCACGGTACTACGCCCGAATGCTGGTCGCTTTAAAATTCAAAGCTTCATCGCATCCCGCAAGGAATGTATCTAGATCGAGTTTTGCCAGAGATGGATACATTCTCACCGGAGCAATCTCCTCGGGACTTTCCTTGCCGCGACGCTGTTGCACATTTTCCATGATCTCGCGCTTTAGCAATTCCGGACACAGGGGCGAATGGTAGATCACCGATAGTGAGGCATCGATCATATCTTCGACATGATCATCTCCTTTGGATTCGTGCATATGCGGGTTGCGAGATTCAATTTGGCAAATCGTGATTTTTTCCTGCAAGGCTCTTGGGTCGTCGGGTTCGATAATGCCACCGTATTTTTCCAGAAGATTGATGAAATGATGGGTTTCAACGGCGTAGCCGGCAGCGTATTCAAGTTTTAGCGCTAGATCCACGCTGAGGGCATGCTCCCCTGCGTTTCCCGTTTTCACGATTTCCGTCTCGAAACCGCTAAAATGGGTGAGCAACCGATTCAGCATCATGTTTGAATTCACGGAACTACGGCCCCATTTTGCGAAAAAGAGACTGCTTTCCATGATCTTCGGCTTGGAGTGCCATGAGATCCGGACAAAGGTGTTGGTGGATCCATTCATCGCGAATCCAGCGGCGTATTCGTAAACGTACTCCAGAACCGCGCCTGGGAAGTAATTGTCACTGTCAACAAATCCCAAATACTTTTTACCGAGCCATTTTGCCATAAGCGTGCCAACGATCATGCCTTCGGCTTTGCCAGAGCGAACGAGTCCCTGCTCGTCGATGAGCTCGGAGTATCCCGCATCCACGAATGCTTTTGCGAGTCCCGGGTCTTTCTGGTGGACGACCATGATTTTTTTCCCGGTGAACTTCCCATAGTTTTCCAAAGCTTCTTTTTCGAGGTTGAACCGGTCGACGGGTCCCCGGGGGCTGTTGGAGACGACGATGACTTGGCAGGGGCTGGGAATGCCCACTAGAACGCCTTCGATGAGTTTGAGTCTCTCGTTTTTGACAGGAACGACGATCGCCATTTCGCGCATTCGGTCGTACAGCACCTCCGATGGGATTCGCTCGATTACAGTGTCCTGGCCGTGGATTCCTTCTCCGGCATCGAGTTCATAGACTTTTTGTAGTCCGTATATTTGCAGGGATCCAATACGCTCACATTCTCGTGGAATTTCGATTCTCATAGGGATTTTTGATCTAATTTGAGCGCTTGAGCGCTGTTATTCCTATTCAGCAGATGGAGTGCCAACGAATTTCTAGTCTGAAAGCCTTCGGCGCGGGACGTGCTGATTAGTTCTCTGTTGAAACCGCCAATGGGAAAGAGACCCTCGAAGCCCGAGGTGGTTTAGACTGTCAGATAACTGCTCAATGAAATCCCAAAGCCTCGAAAAACCCTTCTCGGATGTTGAACTGGATCAACGCGCGATCGCAATTCTCAGGGAAAATGAATGGGGTGGCTACACCTTGCCCACTCGCGGGCTTTATCCTTATCAGTGGAATTGGGACAGCATGTTCGTAGCTCTCGGGTTTTCAGAATTCGATTTGGAACGGGCTTGGACTGAGGTGGAAACGCTTTTTCAAGGACAATGGCAAAACGGTATGGCGGCTCACATTGTTTTTCGTCGTGACGACCCCAGCTACTTTCCAGGTCCATCCATTTGGATCTCCGGCCAAAACCCTCCCACCTCTGGATGCTCACAACCCCCTGTGGCGGCCACCGTTGTGCGGGACCTGTATGAGAAGGATTCCGAGATTGGGCTCCCGCGATTAAAGGAAATCTTCCCGAAGCTGATGGCGTGGCACCGTTGGTTCCACGCGATGCGGGTAATCAGTGGAGGGGCTGCGATTGCAGTAACGCACCCATGGGAGTCGGGCCGAGACAATTCACCGGATTGGGACAAGGCTCTCAGCAATGTCGACCCAACGGGAATAGCGGACTACATCAGGAAGGATACCGGCCATGTGGATCCGTCTATGCGGCCGACCAATGAGGAGTACGACCGATATCTGAAATTGGTCGAGTACGGGCGTGAAACCGGTTGGGATCATGCTCACATCACTCGTGAGGGTCCCTTTGCGGTGGCGGATCCAGGAGTTACCTTTATTTTAATGCGAGCGGATCGGGACCTCCTGGAGCTTGCTAAAGTGCTGGGAGCCCAGGATTCGGCCCACGAGATTGCCACTTGGCTCTATCACGCGGAGGAGGCAGCCGACTATTTGTGGTCGGAGAGGCTGGGGGCCTATGCAGCCAGAGACTTGCGTACGGATGAGTCCGCAACGGGTGTGTCGAGCGTCGCATTCCTGTCCTATTATGCGGGGATATCCATTCCGCGTCGGGATGCCAGGCTTCAGGCGACCCTGAGGAGGATACTCAGCGTATCCAAGTACAGCATTCCCAGTTTCGATCCCGAGCATCCTCGATTCGACTCCAAGCGATACTGGCGAGGTCCGGTTTGGGCGATCATCAACTATATTGTAGCCCGTGGGCTGGCTGAGTATGGGTTCGAGCGCGAAGCCAATCGCATTCGACTCGATACGAGAGAGATTATTAGAGGGTCGGGATTTTATGAATACTTTGATCCCGTTTGTGGTTCTGGAGCGGGTGGGGGACATTTTGCCTGGACTGCTGCCATATGGCTCGCTTGGGCATCACCCATGACAGATTGAACGCAGTGCATCGCCTAGACATTTACTAACTCTACTTTATTCCCTTGGGGTAAATACCTCGGGGCACGCCGAAGGTCGTTGCCTTACCTAGTAAAAATCGTTCGATATATAATCAAGTAGACTTAAGAAAGTGTTGCCCTAGATAAATCCTAGGAGCAGTTTCTTGCGACCCGATTTTCTTCCAGGATGAAACAAGTTCGTATTGAAACAGTTGTCGTATTCACGTTTTTGCTCGCCGCTTGCAGTTCGAGTGATCGACTTTCAAAGGACTCGGGGAGCCGCGAGTGGCCGACTTACCAGGGAGATGAAGCCCGGAACCAGTTTTCCTATCTTGACCAAATTACAAAGGAAAATGTGGGTACTCTGGAGGTTGCTTGGACCTACACTAGCGAGAATGTTGAGCTAGGGGAGCGATCGCAAATGCAGTGCAATCCCATTGTTAAAGACGGCATTCTTTATGGTACCTCCCCCACTTTGAAGGTTTTTGCCTTAGAAGCGGCAACGGGAAGTCCGCGGTGGGAATTCGATCCAAAAACATGGCTTGAGGGCGAGGGCGTGTCTTTCGGGATCAGCGCGAATCGAGGGGTTGCTTTGTGGGAGGGCGCGGGAGAAAAGCGCATTCTCATGTCAATCGGCGGTTGGCTTCTATGCCTGGATGGAAATACAGGAGTGCCAATAGAGTCTTTTGGGGAAGGTGGCCGGACCTCACTCAAGCTTGGCCTGGGCGAGAGAGCCCAGGATTTACATGTTGAATCGAGGACTCCGGGAACGGTTTTTGAGGATCTTTTGATCATGGGTACTCGTGTTTCCGAAAATGTGGATGCGGCGCCGGGTCATATTAGAGCCTTTGATATCCTGACCGGTGAAGTGGCCTGGACATTCCATACCATTCCTCAAAAAGGGGAATACGGATTGGAGACTTGGCCCATTGGAGCGTACGATTGGGCGGGTGGCGCGAATTCGTGGGCAGGGATGAGCGTTGATCGCGATCGCGCGATGGTATATGCACCCACGGGCTCAGCATCGTTCGACTTTTATGGAGGGAATCGTGTTGGGGATAATCTATTTGCAAACTGTATTATAGCTTTGGATGCGCGGACGGGAGAGCGCAAGTGGCACTTCCAAACCGTTCATCACGACATTTGGGACCGGGATTTGCCCGCTCCGCCCAATCTCGTGACACTCGAAATTGATGGCGTGAAACGAGATGCGGTCGCTCAAATCACAAAGTCGGGACATGTCTTTATCCTGGATCGTGATACGGGAGCGCCGCTTCACCCCGTTGAGGAAATGCCCTTTCCCCATTCTGATTTGGTGGGGGAAGTCACGTCACCCACTCAGCCGCTTCCGATTAAGCCAGAGCCTTTTGCCCGGCAGCGTTTCGATTTTGAAGACGCGACCAACATAAGCGAAGAAGCCAATAGGTATGTGACTGGAATCCTGGCTAACCTTCGATCGGATGGGCAGTTCATTCCGCCGAGCAAAGAAGGGACGGTCATCTTCCCCGGATTCGATGGCGGTGGTGAATGGGGTGGAGCGTCGGTGGAGCCCGATACTGGAATCATGTATGTGAATGGGAACGAAATGCCTTGGATTATGACCATGGTTGAAACCAAACGGGCGACCGCTCGGGCAGGGGATTCAGTCCGCCTGGCCGACTTAGGTGAGGAGATTTACCAAAATCGATGCGCGTTCTGTCACGGTCCCGAACGGCAAGGAGATCCTACGGGCACCTTCCCAAACATTCAGTCTGTGGGTACAAAGCTGAAGAAAGATGAGATCCTAGCGATGTTGATGGAGGGCAAGGGATTTATGCCCTCGTTCAGGCAACTGGGTAAGGGGCGGCTAGAGGCGGTAATCGCTTTCCTGCTCGATTCAACGGAAGAGGTGGATCCGCACGCTCTGGGTCTAGCTTCCAATGAGGCTGCACTTCCATATTCTCATACTGGATACAACCGTTTCCTGGATCAAGAAGGCTACCCTGCCGTAAAGCCACCGTGGGGGACGCTAAACGCGATTGACCTCAACAAAGGAGAAATCCTGTGGAAGGTTCCCTTGGGGGAGTTTGAAGCTCTCACCATGAGAGGGATCGAGAAAACGGGTACGGAAAACTATGGGGGTCCCGTCGCGACGGCGGGAGGACTCATCTTTATTGCGGCCACTAAAGATGAACACATACGCGCCTTCGATAAGGAATCGGGTGAAGAGCTTTGGAAACACAAACTTCCCGCTGGCGGCTATGCGACACCTGCTGTTTACGAAGTGGGCGATCGGCAGTACGTCGTTATCGCTTGCGGAGGAGGTAAGATGGGGACGGCTCCTGGAAGCCGTTATGTTGCCTTTGCTTTGCCCGAAGAGTTGAAATAGATTATTGGCAAGAGCCACGCGGAAGCCTATAGGTTTGGGCTTATGCATATCCCAATTCCAACCTGTACCCTCTATTTAGTTCTTTTTTCGCTATTTTCGTTTGCTGCTAACGCGGCCACACCTTCCGTTCGTGAAACTGATTCCAGCATCACCGTCTCTATCGGCGATCGCTCGATTTTAACCTACCACAAAGCGGACGTGCCACCTCCCGAGGGCGTTGACCCCATTTTCACCCGTAGCGGTCTCATCCATCCGGTCCATTCGCCGAGCGGGGCGGTCGTTACGGGGATTCATCCCGACGATCACTATCATCATTTGGGACTCTGGCACGCTTGGGTGGAATGCGAGGTAGAGGGAGAGAATGTCGACTTTTGGAATTTGAAGGAAGAGACAGGTAGGGTGCGGTATGCTAAAACGCTCTCACTCTCCAGTGGGATTGACTCTGCGGGATTTACAGTAGTGCAAGAGCACGTTGCCTTTCCGGGGAACCAGGAAAAGGAAAGAGTGATTCTAAGAGAAGTCTTTACGGTGGTAGCCCGGTTCATCGATGACGCTTATGAGATCGATTATGAAACGGTTCAGACGAATGTATCGAATTCTTCCTTAAAGCTTCCTGCCTACCGGTATGGAGGCCCCATCGCATACCGAGCGCCCCATCATTGGAATAAGTTCAATAGCGACTATCTCAGTTCCGAGGGCAAGAACCGTAATGATGGCCATACGACGCGTTCGAAGTGGATTGCGATGTGGGGAGAAAAGAAAACGGGTCCTGGAGCGGATACCTTGACGATTCTTTGCCACAGCGAAAACCATGACTTCCCCCAGCGGATGCGCGTTTGGCCGGAGACATCCAACAATGGCGCCATCTTTTTCAACTATGTTCCGATTCAAGAGTTCGCTTGGGAAATCTCGCCAGGCCAAGTATCCACCATGCAATACCGATTAGTTGTCCAGAATGGAAAACCGGATCCGACTGACCTAAATAAGCGTTGGAATCGGTTTGTCCGATAGCGGTTTAGGATTTTGCAAATCGATTGGTTGCGGGATTGGCTAGCGCTCCCGCAATTGATGGGTCGCGGGACTACCTTCCGTCTCCGGTGTAGGTTATTTTTCCATCAACTGGGGCCTGAGGCCAAGGAGTGGTCCCGGGAGCCCAATCTTTGGGTTGAGTCGCCCGGACTTTGCGAACCTCCTCTTTCACCCATTCCGGTGCGGTGGCATTCTCCTTTTGACCGTAAACCCAGGGAAGGGCGGGAGACATGAGCTGAGACATATCGGGCATGGGGGGGCGTTGCGTTCCCGCCTCTGCCACCCGTTTCGCCAGCTGTTCAACAATGCCTGGATGCTTGCCTGCGATATCTTCCTTTTCGCTGGGGTCCATCACGATGTTGTATAGTTCCTTGCCCACGAGTTTGTAGTCGCCCAGTCGAATTGCGGGAAAACGCACACTGCCCGAGACCTCGTAGATAACTTCCTTTCGTGGAGCGGGCTCGCCAGCGAAAATGGTACCCGTCATGTCGATACTGTCTACCGCTCGCCTTTGCTTGTGACTTGCCCCTGCGAGAGTGATGAAAGTGCTATAGAGATCGACGATGTGCATCATGGCGTCGTTTGAGGTTCCCACCTCGATTTTACCCGGCCATCTAAAGACGCACGGCACCCGAACCCCTCCCTCGTAGTTAGTGTTTTTGTGACCTCGGTAGGGAGCGTTCATTTCGTCCCGCAGTCCTCCATTGTCATTGGCGAATATCACCAGGGTATCATTTCCATAGCCATATTGATCTACGGCTCCGACGATGCGGCCGACAGCATCATCGAGGCACTTGAGAGCCGCATAGCGCTTTTCGTATTTGTCTGTGTAGCGCGGAATTTCTTCTAGAGGACCGTGGATGGCATTGAAGGGAACGTAGAAGAAAAAGGGCTGAGTCTGGCGTTTACCCGAAGACTTGTCTTTGTGCTGGGCGATCAGCCGGACGGTTTCATTGGCGATGAGGTCAGTCGCATATCCTTGCTCGTAGAGCGGCTCCTGATCCCGATGCCAGTCATAGACCGCGTAGCGGGCGGGAGCGTTGTGGGGAATGGTGTAGTTGTTGTAGTCGATACCCCAGGCGTAGTGTCCATATTGGTGCGTGAATCCCTGGCCCATGGGAAGGTGTTCCGGTAGCCATTCCCCACAATGCCACTTTCCGATTAGGGCGGTGAGGTACCCGGCACTCTTCAGGGCTTCCGCCACGGTTCTTTCATTGGTATCCAATGCGTGAATGCGACGAGTCTCTTCACCTTGTTCATTGGTTGGCAGGGTGAGTCCCAGCTTTTTGAGATAGCTCGGCTTGCCAAAGTCCTCGGAGCGCCAATCACTCCAGGTTCGAAACGCGTACCGTCCCGTTAGGAACGCGGCCCGAGTGGGAGCGCAGACCGCATGACTGTAAAATTGGGTTAGGCTGACGCCTTCGCTTCGAAGCCGATCGATATGTGGGGTGTGCTCGGGATCGCCCCCATTGAAGCCTACTTCATTCCAACCCATGTCGTCTGCCAGGATGAATACGATATTGGGTCGAGAGCCCGCTACGTCCGCTGCTTGGGATGAACTGAATACCAGTAGGGATGCCGCTAAAAGTACGGTCGTTTTAAAATGGAGGAAAGAGGGCTTTGGAAGCATTGAGATCAAAATATTTTGTGGTATCTGAAGTTTAGTGGGTTTGGAAAATGGCTGAAGCTAATGATCGCGAAATCCGATTTCCTGCGAGTAGCTGCGTAGCAATTTCCAATGAGGGTCTAGCTTGGATTCCCAAGTCAATTCTTCTTTTGGAAATGCCGCCTGTACGGATGCTTACAACTCCTTAAAGCTGAAATTTTCAGGAGCGTAGCTAAAGTAGGTTCGCTTGCGCAGAAAAGTCTCTATGAGTACGGGACAAGGCAGTCTGGAGATAATATGCTCATCAAGCGGCACGAGGGATTGATGGAACTCATCGAAGGAAAGATTGATTTCTGGAAACTCGGTTTGCGTGTAGGTGGCCCATACCAGCAGAGGCAGCTTTGGCTGGATGTCTTCGTAATTTGTCTTCGGGGGATGTCGAAGATGGAGAAGACGCCCCTCCCGTTCCTTTGAATAGGAATACCATTTTTCGGTTTTCTCGGACATCTACGGGGCGGGGTTATGATAGTAGGGGGTATCTTGAGAAACTCTGTAATCGAAATCAGTCAGAAAGCAATGGTGTTTCTTGCCGCCATTGAAAGGGGTAGTAGTGGTTTGTGTGTTAGGGAAGGGGTCTTTTCATTGAATTAAGACCGGTAGACGAATTGATCGAATGTTGACGCCAGGGCAGTGGCGAGGCAGATAGGTATTAGATTTAAGAAACCTCGTCTCGTCCAATAGAATTCTATATTGGGAACGTGGCAAAAGCTGGAAATGAGCAAAATAGTTAGTATACAAACCCAACTTTTCAAGGTGCCGCTGGCTGAAGTGCTGACAGATGCGACCCATGGGGATCACTCGCATTTTGGTTTGGTGACGGTGACTATTGCTCTAGACGATGGGTATGAAGGAACTGGCTACACCTACACCGGTGGTAGAGGAGGGTGGGCGATCAAGGCGTTGCTCGATCATGATTTGGTTCCTTTTCTGATGGGAAGAGATGGCTCGGAGGTCGAATCGATTAACGAGCTTTGCGAATCACATATTCATTATGTGGGGAGGGGAGGCATTGCGTCTTTTGCGATCTCTGCGATCGACATTGCCTTGTGGGACGCCCGTTGCAAAAGGCTGAAAAAACCATTGTGGCAGGTTGCCGGGGGAGCGGGGAAAAGCTGCAAGGTGTATGCGGGTGGGATCGATCTGGAATTTCCGCTCCCCAAATTGCTTAAGAGTATTGAGGGCTATTTAGACGAAGGCTTCAACGCGGTGAAAATCAAAGTGGGTCGTGCTGATTTAGATGAGGATATAACTCGCGCCCGAGCGGTAAGAGAGTTAGTAGGGCCGGGTGTGTTTTTCATGGTCGACGCGAACTATTCCCTGAGCGTGGACAAGGCGATCGAGGCAGCCAATCGATTCAAGGAGTTTGACATCTTGTGGTTTGAAGAGCCCACCCTGCCTGATGACTACCAGGGGTATTCAAGGATTGCGGAATCGACCGGCGTACCTTTGGCGATGGGCGAGAACTTGCACACGATGCACGAGTTTGGATACGCGTTTGAGCAAGCAAATCTTTCCTATATCCAGCCAGATGCGTCTAACTGCTTAGGCATTACGGGATGGCTTAAAGTAGCGTATCAATCCGATAATTACGGCATTCCCATTTGTTCACATGGCATGCACGAGCTCCATGTTAGCCTCGTTTCGTCGCAGTCTCACGGCGGTTGGCTGGAGCGTCACAGTTTCCCTATTGATCACTACACGGCTAGGCCCCTTGCTCTGAACGACAATCTAGCGGTGGCCCCAGAGTCTCCTGGAATTGGAGTCGAATTCAACTGGGAAAAGTTGAAGCCTCACTTGGTTGCAGAGAATGAGACCTCCAAGATTGCCTAATCCTATTCTGAAATGAAAACAGCCTCTCACTTAACCCTTGTAACGTTCGCGCTTTGCACGGTCGCGACCAGTCTATCCGCCCAGATTCTAAACCGCCCCAACATTATCGTCATGATGGCTGATGATATGGGCATGGGCGATACGAGTGCCTACCAGGATTTCACCGGCAACGCCGATGACGATCAAGTTCATACACCACAGATGGAACGATTGGCTAGAATGGGAATGCGATTTACGGATGCCCATACGCCTTCATCACGGTGTTCGCCCACTCGATACGGCTTGTTGACAGGGCGATACCCCTGGCGTAATCGACTCAAACATTGGGTGCTCTTTGGCTCACAAGGCGATCCCATGATCGAAAGTGATCGGCCGACGATTGCGTCCTTGCTCAATGTTTACGGTTATCGAACAGCTATGTTTGGAAAATGGCACGTGGGGCTTCGGTATACGCGGTCGGATGGCGACCCAGCGGCAGGTTGGGAGGATGCGGATCTCTCGAAGCCTTTTCATACCTCACCCCTGGATCATGGATTCGAAGTCGCTCGCTTCACCAGCAGATCGCACGCCTCATCTGGCCCTACCATCAAAGACGGCAAGATTACTCGTCTCCGAGGGCCGGGGCATATTGACGGCCGTTTTGTCACCGGAACGACGGGTTCTGAAAAGGGCCTGGTCGTCGCGGGTCCGAACGCCTACATCCTCGAGGAGCTTGGGAGCCGCCATTCCGATAACGCGATCGGTTTCATGACGAATCATGTGGGCGATCCGCAATACCGCCGGCAGCCCTTCTTTCTCTATTATCCAGCGAATTCGAATCATGGTCCCCATGCGCCGGATACTTCTATCGGAGGAATGCCTGTTGCGGGCGCTGCTCGCACGAAGTCAGGAGAAAGGACCACGATTCGCAATGACTATATTTACGAAAACGATGTCGCCTTGGGCAGAATGATCGACTGGCTTGAGTCGACCGAAGATCCTCGCAATCCGGGCAGCAAGCTGATCGAAAACACAATCGTCATATTTACCAGCGACAATGGGGCCGAGGTCAACAGCGATATAGCGACAGGACCATTCCGGAGTCATAAGGGATCCGTGTATGAGGGGGGGCACCGTGTCCCCTTTATCGTTGCCTGGCCGGCTGGCGGTGTTGGGGATGGTGATGCGGATAGTGCAGGGTTAAGCAGCGAGGCTCCGATCGGGCTACAGGATCTTTACGCAACCTTTGCGGAAATAGTCGGAGCAAGAAGGCCCGACTATCGAGCGGGTGAGAAAGGGGGGGAGGACAGTATTAGCGTATTGAGCGCTTTCCGAGGCCAATCGCTTTCGGGCCGTCCACCATTGTTTTTCAACGACCACAAGGAAGCAAAGGAGGATCCGGCCGTTGTGGCCATGCGCTTGGATTCACCTCGGATTGGAGGTCGTGTGGAAACGGGCAAGTGGAAGCTGTTTTTCGATGCCTCCCTTATTCGATCTGGAGTAGCTAGACCCTACGAATTATATGATCTAGCTGAGGACCCGTGGGAGAAGGAGAACTTAATCGATCGACCGGAACTGAAACCACTCATTGAATACATGACCGAAGAGGCATTGCTCCATCGGAATTCGGGCGGGCATCATCTGGCGGAATTTGCTCCGTCGCGACGCATCGTTTTTGATTGGAGTAAAGACCATTCCCTTAATGGGCGACCGGTGAGCGCGAGCATCGCGGTTCCCAACTCAGATCTAACCCTCAATTTGGGCGGATCCGATATTTCTGGGGCTCTGATGCGAGCCACTTTTGATTTGAACGAGAGGGGTCTTGGAATCCAGCATGGCCAATCTGGCGATGTGGATTCGGGTGAAGGGCTGCTGATATCTTTCAACAGGGATGTGATTATCGACTCGGCGGGCATTGTCGCAGGCGATGGTATTTGCGGCGGCTTTTATCAAGTAGGCGAGGGGGCCCGTCTTTCGATTTACTGTGTCGATGCAGATATTGACGACAAGGATCAGAGTGGTGTTTTGAGCGACATTGGCGTTCTGAAAGCGGGCGAATCTTTCTGGCTATCCAGTCAGGGCCGGTTTGGTTCGGAAGACGAGGGTCAGTGGAGACTGCGAACCTTGGCGGTGCGAGTGCTTGAATGAACTCCACTCCCAGTGCGGCTAAATCTTGTGATTTGCTAGGTTTGCCTCCAGTCTGGTAGCTGATCCTTTAGTACTCTCATTAAGATGAAAATCCCCCCCCTGTTATTTGCCTTCCTAGTAGTGATACCTTGCCTCAGTGGATCGGAGTCTCCTCCTAACCTTGTGGTGTTTCTGTCCGATGATATGGGCCGGGCGGAGAGTTCGGTTTACGGGTCCAAGGAGGTCCGCACGCCCACGATGGATATGCTGGCTGCCAATGGCATGGTGTTCGACGAGGCGTACGTGGCGTCTCCTTCCTGTTGCCCGAATCGATTCTCACTCCTCACTGGTTTAATGCCCGCCCGGCATGGGGCCCACCCGAATCATAGTCAGGTGAAAGAAGGGACCGAGTTTCTATTCCCGCTTTTGAAAGCGAAGGGTTACACGATCGCGTCCTTTGGGAAAGTCGCCCATGGAGCTCGTGAGTTCGAAGGATTGGATTTTAACTCTAAATCCCCCAGAAATATGTCGGTGGCGGTTCGCGAATGGTTTGCGTCGAATGAGGTGCAGGAACCGGTTTGCCTGCTTGTAGGAGACCGCCGTCCGCATGTGCCTTGGGTCGAAACGTCGACTTACGACCCATCCCAGATCTCACTTCCAGACTATTTGGTTGATACCCCTGAAACACGCGATCACTGGGCTCGTTACCTTACGGATATTACGGGGATGGACGAGGAAATGGGGCGTATCCACAAGATCGCTCAGAAGGAGTTTGGGGAGAACTTCCTGTTCCTCTTCACGAGTGATCACGGTGGGCAATGGCCCCGGGGAAAATGGAATTTGTATGAGACGGGGGTTCAGATTCCGTTGATTGTTTCCTGGCCGGGGCAAATCGGCAATGGCGCTCGGACGGATGCCATGGTGAGCTGGGTCGATCTCGTTCCTACATTGATTGATGCAGCAGGTGGTGAGGTGCCATTCGATATCGATGGGAAATCCTTCGCTAGCGTATTGAGAGGAGAAGCCAGAACACATCGGGACCGTATCTTCACGACACATACGGGAGACGGAGTTATGAATATCTTTCCAATTCGAAGTGTCCGTATTGGAAAATACAAGTACATCGAGAATTTGCGTCCGGATGGATACTTTACCAACCATTCAGACCGTTTGCGAAAAGACGGTGCCGGAGCCTTCTGGGACTCTTGGGACGAAGCGGCTAAGTCGGACCCGAAAGCCGCCGCCATCATCCGAAACTACTATACGAGAGACCCGTTCGAGTTGTTCGACTTAGAGGCGGATCCTATGGAGTACGATAATCTAGCTCGCAACCCAGAGTATCGAGACGTGATGGCCCAGCTGAAAAAGGAGCTCACTGCGTGGACGGAATCTCAAGGGGACGAGTTGCTACCGCATAAAGAACCCTACTTGATAACGGAGCCCATTCCCGATTTGAGAAAGTAGAATTCGATATCTTTTTGGGGCGATTCACCTTCATCGAAATTTATGAAACATCTATTTGTATTCAGTTTTCTACTTTTGTGTTGCCAGGCTACCGCTGATTGGCCTCAAGGAGGAGGCCCCGCTGGCGACTTTGAGACGATCCACGAGGCGCCAACGCATTGGAGCGTGGTAGATGAGAAAAATATAGCATGGCGGGTTACTCTCCCGGAAACGGGTCAGAGCACACCCGTTATTACTAGGGGAAAAGTGTTTTTCTCGACGATTAAGGAAGTGGAAGGCGACGCCGAACTAGCGAATGATATCGTTGCTTGGTGTTGTGATTCGAAAACAGGTAAAGTTCTTTGGAGGCGGGAGATCAAAGGAAAGTTTCCTTTGAGAATTTCCGGGGCTCTCAGCGACAGCAGTTCTCCTCCGGCGGTTTGTGATGGAGAGCGAGTCGTATTTATCAATGCCTCCGGCACGATCGCTTGTTTCGATCTCGATGGCGTTGAGTTGTGGAATCGGGAGTTGCTCAGCGTGGGTCGTACCCTGCCTTTCATGAGCGAAGGAAATTTGGTCTACACACGTCAAATGTATCCTCCGACTCCGGAAGGGAAATTCCCCCATACCTACGCGGATGTTCCTTTAGATAGGTGGACCCAACTACATGCCGTGAATATGAAAACGGGGCAAGATGTGTGGACGACTACTTGTGGCGTGAACATGGGTTGCGCGATACTCCCGCAAACGCTTGAGGATGGGCGAGCAGTAGCTCTCGTCGGTCGTGGAGGCGGCCACTCCCCTCCTGAAAAACCGGAGGGAGTATCGTTAGTAGACTTGAAGAATGGCGCGACGCTGTGGACGCTTCCTTTGGATGGGTATATGAGTACGCAGACGAATCGGATCCGTGAAAATCGTGTTCACGTTTTTCACGAGGGCAAGCACTTTTCGGTAGATGCGCAGAGCGGGAAGATTGTGAAAGAGGTGTCCATTGTGGAGGATGTTTCAGTCAGAAAGCGGTTGGGCGAGGATTGGGTCGATCGGAAAGAAACCTTTACGAAAGTGGGCGCTCGAATGCTGACCCAGGGTTCCAACCTGGTAGCGGGGAAGTACCATTACTTTAGAAGCTATACGCACCCGTATCTCGGACGGGTTAATGTCGATAGCGGGCTGGTCGAATACCTTGAGCTGCCATTGCAACTTTCGCGTGAATCGGGAAAGGACGAATTTGTCTGGTACAATCCCCCAAAGAAGAAGAGTGATCCCGCATTGAAAGACCAAGCCTTTGCAGAGAATGACATGGTCAATTCGAGAGGGTATGTAGTGTTTGGTGACCAGCGGTCAAAAGGAAGTGGGTGGGGCCATATTGCTTCGCCTACTCCTTCTATTGCGGGAGAATTTCTCTACATTCCGGTTATGAATGGTACCGTTTATGTGATTCGATGGAACGCAGAGTCGCTCGACGAAAATGCGATTGTCGCCATCAATGATCTTGGGCCAGTGGGTCGATCATGGACGCGAGCAAGCATTTCCTTTTCCGATGGGAACGCTTATGCTCACACAATTCAGGAGTTGATTTGCATCGGCAACTAGAAGGCTGGAGTCGTATTGTCGATCTCGTACTCAGAGCTCACCGCCTCCCCATGGAATGGCGTACTTCTCGCAATGAATCAGCAGACGCTTGTATTCGGATAAATAGATGTCTTTAGGAATTGGATACATATGGATTTATTTTGCGTTCCTGAGTTCTGAAATTAATAAACTTCCTTTAGTTGCGGTCTTACCGGTGACCTCCGATAGAGTTTCGGAAGAGAGGAAAATCTTCAAGTAGGGTCCATTTTTGGCTTTGAAGTTTTCCGCCAGAACGATGAAGCGAGATTCCCCCACCTTCTCAAGGCTCCAACTCCCGCTGATGGACTTTTTTTCGATTAGCGCCCCACTCTTGATGACGTCAGCGCCGGAGCGACAAATAGACTGCGAAGGGGTGTCATGAATCAGTTTTGGAGAATGTAGCGATCCGTAAGACTAAATTATTGCGTTTTCACTTGGCTCCGATGCAACCTCCATTCATATGGTTGCAAAAATCCGGCATTGCTTGATTGGCAGTTATGAGATCAGTGGGGTCAGATTCGGGATCTGTTCGTGTAGGGAAATTGTTAGAAACGGAATAATCCAATTACATTCCAAATATCATGTGGAAAACGTTCTTAGTCGTCATTGGGCTCATAGTTGCGATTCTTGTAGGGATCTTCTTGATTAAAGGACCGCAGTTCGCTCCACCTCCGCCCTTCGTCATGCCTCCTGAGTCGGTATCGTCAGGTGTCGCTGCGGAGATGGAATGGGAGAATTCAGTGAGTGCCGTCGGGACGTTGCGGGCTTCGCAAGGGGTAACGCTTTCTGCCGAGGTTTCAGGTACCATATCCGAAATTCACTTTGAATCGGGGCAGAATGTGCAGAAAGGCGATTTGCTTTTCGAACTCGATACCTCGGCGGAAAGAGCTCAATTGGAGTCTGCGGTGGCTTCGGCAGAACTGGCCGAAGTCAATTTGAAACGGACGAAGGAACTCAGGGCCAGTCGCTCGGTAGCCCAGTCAGAGTTGGATACGGCGGAAGCGCGGGCCAAGGAAGCGAAAGCGGCGCTCTCACAGATTCAGGCACAGCTTGAAAAGAAGGTGATCCGGGCTCCGTTCTCCGGTCGGCTCGGTATTAGGCAGATTGACTTGGGGGAGTATATCAACCCGGGAGCTCCCGTCGTCTCGCTCCAGTCCGTGGACCCCATGTTCGTGGATTTTTCGTTGCCTCAACAGCAATTGAGCAAGGTTAAAAGCGGCTATGAAGTCCGATTGACCGTTGACACTTACGCTAGCAAAACCTTCAGCGGCACGGTGGCGGCCATCGATCCTGAACTGAACTTGACCAATCGGATGTTTCGAGTCCGAGGGGTTTTAAGCAACGAAGACGGTACGCTCGTTCCAGGAATGTTCGCTAATGTGGATATCGTGCAGCCGGATTCGGCTACTGTGGTGGCGGTACCCGGGACTGCAGTGTACTATCAAGCCTTCGGGAACACTGTTTTTGTAGTTAAGGATTCCGATGGGGGAAAGATTGTTGAACAACGCTTTGTTAAGATAGGGCGGACCAAAGGTGATTTCGTCTCCATTGTCGAGGGAGTCGCTGCGGGCGAGGAGATCGTCACGGCAGGGGCATTCAAGCTCTTCAACGGACGTTCCGTAGTGGTCAATAACTCTAATTCCCTGCCGGTCTCGCTCAATCCCACTCCCGCTGACGCCTAGTTTCGAATTAGCTAATAACTGGAATGAGCGAGACTATGAAATCCATTACGGACATCTTTATCCGGCGGCCGGTACTGGCGATCGTCGTGAATCTTGTTATCATTATCGCGGGTGGGCAGGCGATCTATAACGCGACTTCCGGATCGGGTGGCTTTACGGTTCGCCAATATCCGCAGAGCGAGAATGCTCTCGTAACGGTGACCACGATCTACATTGGAGCCGATGCGGATCTGGTGAAGGGATTTGTTACGACCCCTTTAGAGCGAGTCATCGCTGCAGCGGACGGAATCGACTATATCGAATCCAGTAGCGTGCAAAGTTTATCGACGATATCCATTAGGTTGAAGCTTAATGCGGATGCGATTAAGGCGCTCGCGGAGATTTCCTCGAAAGTGGATCAAGTCAGGGGGGATCTGCCGCCCGAAGCGGAGGTGCCGATAATCAATATCGAAACGGCGGATACGCAATTCGCTTCGATGTACCTGAGCTTCAAATCTTCCAATCTGGAACGAAACGAAGTGACCGACTACTTGACGCGGGTCGTGCAGCCAGCGTTGACTGCGGTCAAAGGTGTGCAAAGAGCGGACATACTAGGGGCCCGCACGTTCGCCGTTCGCGTCTGGCTGAAACCAGAAAGGCTAGCGGCCTTCAATATCAGCGCGACGGAAGTTCGGGGCGCGCTGGCATCGAACAACGTTCTTGCGGCGGTCGGTAAAACGAAGGGAAGCTACGAGCAATTCAGTCTCAGCTCGAACGCAAATCTCACATCAGTAGCGGAATTTCAGAATTTGGTTTTACGGCAGGACAACGATCAAATTATCCGTTTGGCCGATGTAGCCGATGTCGAGTTGGGAGCAGAGAGTTATGATGCCGACGTTCGTTTTGGCGGGGAGCAAGCGGTCTTTATGGGCGTTTGGACCATGCCTTCCGCAAACTCGCTCGATGTAATCAAGCGCGTTCGTGCCGAGGTTGAGTCAATGCAGGACCGTTTTCCGTTTGGATTTGAAGGCGGCGTTGCGTATGATGCTACTGAATACATTGATAACGCGCTAAAGGAAGTGGTAGTCACTCTTTCCGAAACGCTGTTGATTGTTGTGGTGGTAATCTTTCTTTTCCTCGGGTCGATCCGCTCCGTTCTTGTACCGGTAGTTGCGATACCGGTCTCATTGATCGGAGGGATTTTCCTCATGCAGATTTTTGGCTTCAGCATCAACCTTCTGACGCTTCTGGCGATCGTCTTGGCAGTGGGACTGGTTGTAGATGACGCAATCGTTGTCGTAGAGAATGTAGAACGCTATCTGCGCGATGGCAACTCTCCGATGGATGCTGCTCTTAAAGGAGTTCGTGAGCTGGTGGGACCGATTATCGCAACGACAATCACCCTGGCTGCCGTTTATGCGCCGATCGCTTTTCAGGGTGGATTGACCGGATCACTGTTCCGGGAGTTCACAATTACTTTGGCTGGGGCAGTCATTGTATCCAGTGTGGTAGCGCTGACGCTTTCCCCGATGATGGCCTCCAAGGTACTCAAAGCAAATAGTGAGGAGAAAGGGTTTCGAGGTCTGGTTAACCGGTTTTTCGATCGGTTGCGTGAACGTTATCGGAAGATGGTCGAAGGGACATTGAAGGCTCGCCCAGCGATTTATACTTTATGGGGTTTTCTGACTTTTCTAGTATTCCCTCTATACATCCTGTCCTCTATGTCTACCGAGTTGGCGCCTACTGAGGACCAGGGCATTATTTTTGGGCTTTTGAGCACTTCATCCAATTCTACCATCGAGCAATCCAGCCACTTTTCAGAGCAGGTGCAGGATGTTTTTGCATCGACTCCGGAATACGACTACTCCTTCCAGATTACCTTACCTACCGGGGGGTTTGGTGGGATGATCGTCAAGCCTTGGGGGGAGCGAGAACGGCATATCATAGATATTCGTCAAAGCATCATACCTCAATTGGGAAGCGTTCCCGGTATCACGCTTTTTCCTGTTCTGCCACCCGCTTTACCAGGAGGCAGCAACTTTCCTGTAGAATATATCATTTCATCTACCGCCGATACCGAGCAAATTGCCGCTCTGGCCCGTCAGGTAGCCAACAATGCGGCTGCGTCTGGACTATTTGCCTTTCCGCCAGAGCTTGATGTGAAGCTCGACGAGCCGCAGTCGAAGATTATTTTCGACCGCGACAAGGTCGCTGCCTTGGGAATGAACCTTTCCGAGGTCGGGAATGATCTGAGCGTTTTGCTCGGAGGGAATTACGTGAACCGGTTTTCGATAGATGGTCGTAGCTATAAGGTGATTCCTCAAGTGAAGCGAACCGGTCGACTTGCCCCTGAAGATCTCGTTGATATGTACGTGAGAGGGCCGAATGGAAATTTAGTGCCGCTCTCTAGCTTCGCGACGATTGAGAACTCGGTTAAGCCACGGAGCCTGAATCGGTTTAACCAGCTGAATTCCGTTAAGATTTCCGGTATAGCGATGGCTCCTTTGGATACGGCATTAAAAGTTTTGGAGGAGGAGTCCGCGAAGGTTTTGCCGAGTGGTTACTCGATCGACTATGCGGGAGAGTCGCGTCAATTAAGGAAAGAAGGGAGCAGTTTCTTCCCTATGCTGATGTTAGCATTGGTATTGGTATTTCTGGTGCTCGCGGCGCAGTTCAACTCTTTCAGGGATCCCTTGATCATCATTCTAGGTTCTGTGCCCTTGGGAATGTTTGGGGCGTTGCTTTTCACCGCGATGCGAGCTCCTGGCGATCCTTGGACGCCTCATTGGTCTTGGGGTTGGACGACCTCTTGGAATATATACTCGCAGGTGGGGATGATTACGTTACTGGGTCTGGTTACGAAGAACAGTATCCTCATCGTTGAGTTTGCCAACGTATTGCAAATACGGGGTCGCAGTAAGCTAAAGGCGGCCAGTGAAGCGGCTGCGACGCGGCTGAGACCTATTTTAATGACCTCAGCGGCTACCATCTTCGGGCACATGATGCTGGTATTCGTCTCGGGTGCGGGCGCTGCTGCTCGAAACTCGATTGGCCTCGTATTGGTTGGGGGGATGGCGATCGGGACGCTCTTCACGCTCTTTATCGTTCCCTCGCTTTACATGCTACTGGCCAAAAATCATCAGAATGACAGCGTGGAGGTATCGACATGAATTCCATTGAGATAGACCAATCGTTCAGATTTGTGGTTAAAGCAAAGATGCTTGCTGTGAGTATATTGGCCTCTGCGATTACAGCGAGTTTTGGGCAGGACGAACTGCCGCCTGAAGTGCCGGATACGTTCGATCTCAATACGGCGCTCAGTTATGCTCTGGATAACAACTTCAACATTCGTCGAGCGATCGAGCAAATTGAGGAGCAGGAAGGGATTATCGTGGAAGTAAAAGCTCGGACGCGTCCCAGCTTGACCTTGGATGCGAATTATCAACAGCTTGACGAGGGGCTGAGTGAGGTGGTTGAAGGATTCGGTATTGCGACGGACAATACCTGGGGCATCAGCCTCAATCTACGTCAGGCCCTCTACCAAGGGGGCGGTATTAAGGCGGCGTTGAAAGCTCAGGACCTGACGAGGGAGTCGGTGCGGCTCTTTCTTGAAAGCACGATCATGGACGCCATGCTGGAAGTGACAACGCGGTACTACGGTACATTGCTAGCTCGTGACCAGATTGAAGTTGAAGAGCAGAATATAGAGTTGCTCGAGGAGACGCTGGAAGACGCTCAGAATAGGCTTAGGGCCGGTTCCGTTTCTGATTTCGAAGTTCTACGGGCAGAAGTTTTGTTGGCCAATGCGAAACCTGCTTTGATTCGTCGTCGTAGCGCATTTCGTGTTGCCATTGATCAACTACGTCAAAGCATTGGATATGGAAACTATCGCCGTGATTCAAACAATCTGGAGAAGATCCCCGAGTTTTTAGGAGAGCTAGAGTACGAACCGGTTTCCTACGATTTAGCGAATTGCCTAGATTTGGCCTTGTCGAATCGCTCCGAACTGGAACGGCTTCGCTTGATTGAAGAAGCCCGAGATGCCGGTTTGGAAATTGCCCGCTCAGACTACCGCCCCAGTGTTGATTTGATTGGGAGCTACGGAAAACGTAGGAGCAATTTTTCTGATTCTTTCGATGACGGACCGGAGGGCTGGACAGTGGGCGTGGTGGCGACTTGGGATATCTTCGATGGGGCCGCTCGTAAAGGACGGGTGCGCCAAGCCCGCTCTCAATTGGAGCAATCTCGGATCGAGCGAGATTCTCTCCGTTTGGCGATCGAGGTTGAGGTACGCCAGGCAATGTCAGAGTTTCAAGAGGCGGAGGAATTGGTGAACGCCGCCGCCAAGGCGGTTGAGCAAGCCGAGGAAGCGCTTCGTCTGGCGGATAGCCGCTACGATGCGGGAGCGATCAACCAGCTTGATGTGTTTGAAGCCCGGTTCGCCTTAACCGAGTCTAGGACGAATCGCCTAGAAGCTAACTACCGGCACATTGTTGCGGTTGCGAATTTAAAGCGCGCTATGGGTGAAGATAAACCCGTTCTCGATTCAAACCTAGACCTGGTACGTTAATTGTACAGGACTAGCGACCCGGGAATCATGACCTTTCCCATTTGCGTCCCTTGGTCTGAGGGGGGGAAGGGCCTCGCCTTGAATAACATTTGAATGGGTCTACTGGATACCATCTATCACATTTCAGTGGTAGGTTGCCGTTCCATTATTTTATCTGTCCTTGTGGTTTTCGGAAAGTCGGCACTCATTACTCCTCCTCCAATTCGAAGCGCGCTCGTTCTTTCGCTGCGTCGCTTTTTGGAGGGCGGTCTTTTTGCCACTGTAACTAGGAGCTTGCTTGGGCTCAACTTGCTGGCGCTTGCTTGTTCTATACCAGTCATTTTGCCCTCTTCGGCGTTGGCGGAAGCGGGCATTGTCAATCCCAGTGAGACGGGACCGGAGGAGTGGACGCAATGGAGAGGTCCCAATCGAAATGGCAAAATTGAAGCCGGAGATTGGCCAAGCAGTTTGGGAGAAGAGACGCTCAAAATGCAGTGGTCCAATGTCCTCGCTGAAGGTTACGCGAGTCCCGTTCTGACCGAGGAAAGGGTGTTTTCGGTGGAGACTAGAAATAAATCCGAGGAAGTAGTTCGCGCGTTTGATAGAGCCAGTGGGAATCAGATTTGGGAATACGTGCTGCCCGGAGCTATGAAGGTGCCATTTTTCGCTGCGAAAAACGGGAGCTGGGCACGCTCCACTCCCGCGACGGATGGCACTCGCCTTTTTGTTCTGAGCATGCTCGATGTATTGACCTGCCTTGACGTTTCAACCGGTAGAGAAATTTGGCAGGTTGATTTCAAAGAGCGGGAGGGAATTGGTGTTCCCTCATTCGGAGGGGTTTCGTCTCCATTGATAGATGGGGATAGCTTAATCGTCCAAGGAGGGTCCGCGGTGGCGAAGTTAAATGGCGTGAATTCGGAAAATGTTTGGCGAGTATTGGAGGATCGACGGGGGATGTTTGGGGGGGCCTTCTCATCACCCGTCATTGCCCGTTTACACGGAGTGAGGCAACTGGTGGTACAAACTCGAAGCACACTGGGAGGTATCAAATTGGAAAGTGGCGACATCCTTTGGTCAACCCCGGTTGAAGCGTCTCGTGGCATGAACATTCTGACTCCGGCGGTGGTAGGGAATCGAATATTTACCGCGACTTATGGAGGCGGCTCTTTCTGCTATGAAGTTCGTGAAGAGCCGGAGGGATTTTTAGTGGAACTAATATGGCAAAAGAAAGAAATCGAAGGTTACATGTCTTCGCCCGTGATTGTCGGAAACCACATATTCCATCACGGAAGAGACAAAAGGCTTAGATGCATGAGTATCGAAACGGGTGAATCCCTTTGGGTAAGCGATCGCGTTTTCGGGCAGTACTGGTCAATGGTGGCGAATGGGTCTCGAGTTCTCGCCCTTGACCAAACGGGAGAGCTTTTCCTATTCGAGGCGTCCCCGCTCTCTTTCGAGATTATTGATGAGCGAACGATCAGCGATGAGCCCACTTGGGCTCATTTGGCGATATCAGGCGCCCAGTTATTCGTACGATCACTGAAGGGACTGACTGCGTATCTGTGGCTTGATTAATTGGATTCGTTTCGATTGGTGCACTCTCAACGCTTTCCTGGCCGCTCGATCTACGAACGCGAAGATCTTGTCGTTGGTATTTTTATCCGAATTTCGTTTATGCCCCTTGACCTTCACTATGCGGCAATCGAGCCTGTCCATCCCTTTGAAGAATTCTCGATAGAGTTCGTGATTTCGGAGCGGTGAGCCTTTTTTAGATTTGAAGTTGCTCTCTTCAAGGGCCGTTCGCCGCGTTGGCAGATGGACTAGGTTCTGAGAGTCTGTATACACTATCAGGGTTCCTCCAAAGACTCCAATCTGGCTCAATGCCCATAGTAGATTTTGCAACTCGAGTTTGGTTGAGGATGTGGAATCGAATTGTTTGACCTCGATCCCATTTTGGTAGTCTGCCGCTGGAGCTGAGGCATCGATTAGCAAAAAGGCTCCGAAACCGGTTTTCGATTTCGTGTCCACACTGCCATCAATATAGAGTGCCCATTCGTTCATTCCCTATCGTGTTGCGCCATTGAACCAGTGGAGGCAACTTATTCGCAACTGGGATTTTTATAGAGGAGCTTTGATTAAGTGATGGGAATGATGAGGATTTCAGGAAAAGTGGCTCTAATGGCATCCCTATTTGTGGGAGCCGTTTGGGTGGAGGCTGGAAACTGGCCGGAATGGCGAGGTCCCCAAGGCGATGGCCTCGTAGCGGATTCCAATTATGCCCGTCAATGGTCAGCCAGTGACAACGTACTTTGGAAAACTGCGCTCCCAGATGCTGGAAATTCCTCGCCGGTGATATGGGGGAACCGTGTTTTTGTTACTTGCTCGGAAGATGGAGGTAAAGAGCGTTCCCTGATTTGTTTCGATCGATCTGATGGAGCGATTCTATGGAAACGTTCTGTCCGCTATGAGAAGGACGACCCGACTCATGCGACGAATCCTTGGTGTGCCGCGTCTCCAGCCACGGATGGAAAGGCGATTTACGTGTGGAATGGTTCTGCAGGGGCCACCGCATATGACTTCGAAGGACGGGAAATTTGGCACAGGGACCTGGGCGCCTATGTCCACATGTGGGGGCATGCCTCGAGTCCCAGGATTTATCAGGACACGGTCATATTCTTCGGCAGTCCGGGGCCTCTTGTTGTCCTCACCGCGTTGGACCGGGAGTCCGGAGAAACGGTTTGGACGCGGGAGTTGGACGAGGTCGTTTCTCCGCCTCAAGAGCTGCACGGATCTTTCGTGACGCCCTACTTGTGGCAAAATGGGGAGCGAGATGAGCTCCTGATCCCACTCCCGGGTTATCTTGCCAGTTTTGACCCTGCGACCGGATCCGAGCTCTGGCGGTGTGACGGATTGGGGCAATTGACCTATACCGATGCGATGGTGGGAGAAGACGTGATATTGGCTTTCAGCGGATACCGCGGTCCCGCAATCGGCATGCGAAAGCCGGGGCCCAAAGACACCGGAAATTTGACCGAAAGCCATCGTATCTGGAAGAATGATACCGTAGTGCAGCGCGTGGGTTCAGGAGTAATCGTCGGAAATCGATATTATTTGTGTGGCTGTAAAGGCGAGCTGCAATGCGGAGATATCCATACGGGTGAAATTATTTGGTCCCAAGATTTGCGAGAACAGAACTGGGGAGCGATCAGTTTGGTTGGAGAAGATTTGTACCTGACCGACCAATCGTCTGTTACCCGAGTCTTTGCTCCGAAGGATCGGTTTGAGCTCAGGTACGAAAACCAGATGGAGCCGGGAGAGCGATCCAATGCCACGATTGGATTCCATGGAGGCGTGATCTTTCTGAGGACCTTTAAGCATCTGTACGCGATCGGGCCTGAGTCTCGCTAGAGAGCACGGTGTGCCAGAGAGCGACTGAGGGCCTTTATAATAAGCTGGATTAGCTGCCAATTATGGGAAGTAAATCGCGTCCAGAGGCCGCGATCCACCCTAGACAGTGATGGTGGCGCGTGGCCTCCGGACACGCGATTTGGACCGAGTCCAGAAGTCTGACAATTTACGTTGATCGGAAAGAGATCGATCGGTAACCCTATAAAGATCTCGTTTCCCCCTTTTTCATGAGCGTTTTGCCGACAGCTTCAGTTCGACTCCTCTATATGACCGTAGTGGGAGCATTTGCGATGTCCCTTCCCACTCGAGCGGTAGACTTCTTGACGGAAGTGGCCCCGATTTTGGAGGCGAAGTGCCTCGGTTGCCATAACCCGAACATCATTAAGGGAGAGCTTTCGATGGCGACTCGCGCGGACATCCTTAAAGCCGGGGAGGATATTCTCATCCCTGGAAACGCGGAAGACAGTGTGCTCCATTGGATAACGCTCCCTTTCGATGACGATGAGCCACCAGAAATGCCAGAGGAGGGCGATCCGCTGACGGAAGACGAGACGCAGATTCTGGCTGATTGGATTAATGCGGGAGCAGTCTGGCCTGAGGAAGTTGTTTTGAAGGAGCAGTCCAAATCGGATAAGTCGTGGTGGGCTTATCAGCCATTGGGTTCCCCGCGATTTGATTCCATTGATGCCTATATCGAATCAAAGCTGTCCGAATTGGGGCTGCAGATAAACCCAGAAGCGGATCGGCGTACGCTGATTCGTCGAGTGACCTATGACTTGATTGGGCTTCCGCCATCGATTGAGGAGGTGGATGCCTTTGTCCACGATCCAGATCCATTGGCCTATGAAAAGCTGATTGATCGCCTCTTGGAATCGCCCCACTACGGCGAACGTTGGGGTCGGCATTGGCTGGATGTGGTTCGCTTTGGGGAGAGTGTCGGGTTTGAGCAAAACTGGATGATCAATGACCTTTGGCCGTTTCGCGACTATGTGATTCGCTCGATAAACGAGGACAAGCCCTTCGACCTCTTTTTCCGAGAGCATTTAGCAGGAGATATTATCGGATCAGGCGACCCCGATGTTGAGATCGGTAGCGCCTTTCTGGTGGCGGGCCCGTATGACACGGTCAACAATCAGGACGCCGCCCAGGCGGCTCAGATTAGAGCCAATACTTTGGACGAGATCATAAATGCCTCGAGCGGCGCGTTCTTGGGGATGACGGTGAGCTGCGCCCGCTGCCACGATCACAAGTTCGACCCGATTAGCCAGGCGGATTATTACCGACTTTATTCCGCTTTTTCCGGTGTCAGGCATGGTTCCTCAACCTGGATGACTCCTTCGGAGAAAAAGGCCCGTGCTGACTTATTGAAACCGCTGAATCAAAAGCGGGCCACTCTACAGACCGAGATTGAGAAACTTGATAAGACCATTTTGAATCGATCGCTTGATAAGCTGGAGTCTTTTGAAGCGAATTGGACTAGGCCATCGACGAATCGTACTGGAACAGAGGATACGTTCGCTCCCATTGAGGCCAAGTTCGTGCGCCTCGTTTGCGAGGCTCAGGATCTGAATCCGGAAACAAGTAACGGATTCCGCCTGGACGAATTCGAGGTATGGTCCGCCGAATCGAAACCGAGAAACGTAGCTCTCGCCTCCAATGGTGGCGTGGCTCGGGGCAAGGCGAGGGAAATTGAGGATTTCCCAAATGCCTATGGAACCCAACATACCAATGATGGGAAGATCGGAACCCGCTTCATTGCCGCTTCAGAAAGCCTCACGATAGAACTGGCAACCCCGACTAAGGTGAATCGGGTATTCTTTTCCAGCGCTCAAGGCGAGCAAGCGCCAGAGTTATTCAAGTTTGCATTTATAGCGGAGTACCGAATCGAAGCCTCGCTCGACGGGGAGAGCTGGGTGGAAGTCGCTAATGGGAAGAATCGCAAGCCCGTGAGCAAGAAGCATCCTAATCCCGCCAGGGATATTGAGGACACCAATTTGTCCCACCTCGATTATCGGCTGATACAGCTAGGGGCGAGCGTGGAGGAAGCGAATCAGAAGAAGGATTGGGAGAAGGAATTAGCGATAACCAAGCGAGAGATTTCTAAACTACCACCCTTGCGTACGGCTTGGTTGGGTAAGAGAAATGAGGAGGATGCCAAAGGGCCTTTTCACGTTTTTATTGGTGGGAGCCCTCAGCGACTTGGTCCTGAAGTGGATCCGGCAAGTTTATCTACTTTAAGTGATGTGACGCCCGGATTCGAATTGTCTTCAGAGTCGTCGGAGGCTGAGCGGCGCCTGGAACTAGCGAACTGGGTAACCCATCCCGAAAATCCGCTTACACCTAGGGTATTGGCAAATCGCATTTGGCATTACCACTTTGGTACCGGAATCGTTAATACGCCCAATGACTTTGGATATATGGGAGGTCGACCGTCGCATCCAGAGCTACTTGATTTTCTCGCTCTCGAACTAATCGACAATGACTGGAAACTGAAGGCCTTGCACAGGACGATTATGACCTCGAGAGCCTATCGCCAATCTTCGGAATGGCGAGAGGATGGAGGGGAAGTTGATTCGGATAGCCGACTTCTGTGGCGGTTTCCCCCACGCCGGCTTTCCGCCGAAGAGATCCGCGACACCGTTCTCACCGTCGCGGGAAAGCTAGATCCGAAAATGGGTGGGCCCGGATTTCGCTTGTATCACTATATGCGTGACAACGTATCCACCTACGAACCTTTAGATGAGCATGGCTCCGACACCTACCGCAGAGCGGTTTACCATCAAAATGCGCGAGCTTCCGTAGTGGATCTAATGACGGACTTTGACCAAGCGGACTGCACGCTTTCGATTCCTCGGAGATCCGAGACGACGACTCCGCTGCAAGCTCTGACCATGATGAATCATCAGTTCACGATCGACATGGCCGAAAGCCTGGCTGAGCAAGTACGAGAGCTGGGTCATTCCGCTCCAGACAAGCAAGTGATTCAGGCGTTTCGGTTGGCGTACCAGCGAGATCCTGACAAGAATGAAATTCGGGTCGCGTCAAAAGTGATCGCGGAACACGGGCTGCGAGCGCTTTGTCGGGCCGTTCTGAATTCAAGCGAACTTCTCTATTTGGACTAGGCTATGAGGGACGAACTAGAAGCGTATTCAAGGCGCCGATTTCTCGGTAACGTCACCACGGGATTGATGGGGGTCGGGTTGAGCCACTTGCTTGGCTCGGAGTCGCTCATGGCTCAGAAGGCAGCAAGCAAGGCTTGGAGGCCGGGAACAGGCATGACGCACTTGAAGCCACGAGCCAAACGGGTCTTGCAGATCTTTTGTCCGGGCGCGGCCTCGCATATGGATTTGTGGGAGCACAAGCCGATGCTCGAGAAATACGACGGTAGGCCTTTGCCGGGTGAGGAAAACATGGTGTCCTTTCAGGGAAAGAATGGTCCCTTGATGCGGAGCCCTTGGGAGTTCGAGCCAGCCGGTGAAAGTGGAAAGATGTTTTCCACCATGCTTCCGCATATGGAACAGCACGTCGACGACATCGCCTTCTTCCATGGTATGCAGTCGAAAACCAATACCCATGGCCCGGGTTGTGTATTCGTAAATACGGGACATCCAACGGAAGGTTTTCCTAGTGCCGGGGCGTGGGTCAGCTATGCGCTTGGAAGTATGGTGGACAATCTGCCTACCTATGTTGCCATTCCCGATATAAGAGGTGAGCCGCCTAACGGGAAAGCTAACTGGAGTAACGGTTTCCTGCCCGCTAAGCATCAGGCGATTACCATGGCGGCTTATAGCCCCATTCGCAACTTGGAGCAACCCGAGATGATAGGAGATGCGGAGGAAAAGGGTACACGGGATTTATTGAAGTATCTCAATACGCGCCACGCGTCCTTACGTCCCGAGGAAACGGAACTGCAAGCCCGAATGGGAGCATACGAATTGGCCGCGAAAATGCAGATGTCCGCTCCGGAGGTGAGCGACTTCAAAAGCGAGCCTGAGCACATCCATCAGCTCTATGGTACGGATTCGAAGAACGAACTGAAAGCGGCTTATGCTCGCAACTGTCTCCTTTCCCGCCGATTACTGGAGCGCGGTGTGCGCTACGTCAATTTGTACTGCGCCTCCCGGGCTAGCGGAGTGGACGGTTTGTTGAACTGGGACGCTCATAAAACGCTCAAGGACGACTACCAGCGTCACATGCCCGTGTTCGATCAGCCGACGGCGGCCCTTTTGACGGATCTCAAGCAAAGAGGACTAATGGAGGACACGCTCGTTCTTTGGACGACTGAGTTTGGACGGATGCCAACGAGACAAAACGGTACGGTCGGCCGCGATCACAATCCGGATGGGTTCACGCTTTGGATGATGGGTGGCGGAGTAAAAGGCGGAACCAGTTATGGGGCGACCGATGACTTTGGACGGCGGGCGGAAGTGAATCCGACTTCGATTTGGGAGTTCTATTCAACGGTTTTGCATATTCTGGGCCTCGACTACAATCAGTTGTCATGGTATCACAACGGTCTTGATCGGCGTCTGACCGATGTGCATGGACATGTGATTAAGGATGTTTTGGCGTGATTTGCGGGAACCTAGCGCGGTCAATCGCAACTTATGTATTGATTCGTCTTTTTGAAAATTTGTATGACAAATCCTAAGAGCGGTTCTACGCCGCGATAACATAATTAATCTCAATCGCGGCGTAAAGGCGCTCCTACAAGAATCCCGTTTAGCTTTCTGATGAAAAACGTAATCCTAGTCTCGTTGGTCTTAGTCGTTGCGTCACTCTTGGGCGGCTGCTACAGTACATCGGAAAGTTTGAGCGAAGCGGACTATGGGTCAGGAGCAACGACTCCCTCGAAGGAGACCGTTGCGGAATCGTCGACTCCCTCGTCGACTTACGTGTTTGGCTGGGGAAGTCTTCCCGTTGGACTGGCTAGCCCGCGAGGAGGGACGACGCAAGGAACTCCCGTGGAATTCGCTCCGGCTAGAAAACTGCCCTTGATTGAAATTGCTGCCGCATCGAGCACATTCGAAAAGGATCGGGCAGCCATTTTGTCACTAGCAGGAGACTACAAGACCAGTTTTCACTTTATGGAATCGCTGGGTCTCTACCCGGAACACGAACCCACGAGGCCCTATCATTCTTGGGCTACAGAGGAAATTCGGGTATTGGAGGATAGGGGGGATTTCATTAGTCTGCAGCACACACTGGTCATGCATTTCGAGATGGACGATGGCTCGGTTATGGAACCGATGGTGATGAAACATTGGAGACAAGATTGGACTTACGAAGATACGGATCTCCACACGTTCAGAGGAAACGCATCTTGGGGCCGTGAGCGTCGGGAATCCGCATCGGTATCCGGCGGATGGTCGCAAGCGGTTTGGCAGGTGGACGATTCTCCCCGTTACGAAGCCATCGGACGATGGACGCACGATGGGAATCGATCGATTTGGACGGGCGAAAATTCATGGCGACCCCTGCCGCGACGCGAATATTCGGTTCGTGACGACTATGATGTGATGGAAGGTTTTCATCGTATTGTCATTGTACCGACAGGCTGGATTCATGAGCAAAACAACTGGAAGCGGGTCACTGGGAACGCTTCGGAGGCGCCAGAATACCGGGGACACGAATTAGGAATCGACCGATACGAGCGAATCGTTAGCCCGGGACTTAGGGCAGCCGATAACTATTGGGAAAGTACCGGCGCTTACTGGGCTGAGGTCCGAGAAGCGTGGAAAGAAGTTTATGAGAAAAGGGATCACTTCTCACTGAAAAGCAAAGTCGAGAACCGCAGTCAATTTGAGTACCATTTTGAATACGCAGCCAAGCTGGAAGGGGGCGAGCCCTACGATCCTGCCAAGGGGGCGGCGTTTGCTCGGGAGACGATTGAATCCTTTCTCGCAGAAGGGAAAGAGAAGGCGCGGTATTAGCTCGATTTTCGATCCCAAGAGTCCTTTTTTCGCCAAGATGCAGGAAATACTTCTATGAGGCTTGTTTTACAGATTGCCAATGAGGCGACCTCAATGGATCGTCTCACTAGTAATTCCGTCCTGTTTTAGTCTGTCTAGAAATTTAATAACGTGATGAATCGAGCTGTTTTTTATCTTAGTCTAACGCTTTCTTTTTCGGCCTGCCTGTGGGGTGCGGACAAACCGAATATTGTCTTCTTCTTTGCGGACGATCAAACGACCGATACCTTGGGTTGCTACGGCAATGACATCATTCAAACCCCGAATATCGATTCGCTTGCGGAGCAGGGTACTCTTTTTCGGAATGCGTTTGTGAGCCAGTCGATTTGCTGGGTAAGCCGCACGACGATTCTGACGGGATTGACAGGTCGCAGTTATGGAGAACCAGGAAATCCGGATTTAGCGCGAGCCAGCGCGGTTGAAACCTTGGTATCGGATATCCTTCGAGAAGAAGGTTACCGTACAGGGTACTTTGGCAAGTGGCACGCGAAGATGCCGAAAGGCTACAAGCCCGAGGATCATTTCGACGAAATGGAGATCATTTTCCGAAATCCATTTTACAAGAAGATGCCCGATGGAAGCCTCCGTCATGAAACGGAGGTAATCGTTGACCATGGTATCGATTTCATCAAGCGCCAGCCAAAGGACCAGCCTTTTGCCCTGAACCTCTGGTTTAGCGCGGCCCATGCGGAAGACAGCGACCGCCGCCCGGGCATCGGGCAGTTCCCCTGGCCGCGAGCAATGGATGGAATGTATGACGATGTTGAATTCAAAGCGCCTCGGCTAAGTGATCCAGCCATATTCGAAGCTCAGCCGGATTTCCTCAAAACGACGATTAATCGGGAGCGCTATTTCTGGAGATGGAACACTCCGGAAAAGTACGAATTAAACATGCGTGCCTACTACCGGATGATTAGTGGAATCGACGGGGCACTGGGGCGTTTTATGGATGCGCTTGAGGAAGCTGGATTGGCCGACAATACGATCATCGTGTATTCCGCCGATAATGGATACCACATGGGGAATCGAGGGTTCGCTGGGAAATGGTCGCATTATGAAGAATCGCTGCGGGTGCCTTTGATTGTTTTCGATCCACGTGTATCCAAAAATCAGAAAGGCCAGGTCACGGATTCAATCGCCCTTAATCTGGACTTGCCGTCGACTTTTCTCGATTGGGCCGGAGCGGAGATTCCCGATCGATATCAGGGAAGGAGCCTCGAGCCGATCGTGGCCAAAGGAACGCCCAAAGAATGGCGCAAGGAAACTTTCCATGAGCACTTTGCGGTAAGGCAGAGAATTCCGGCGTTCGAAGGAATCCGTAACGAGCAGTTTAAGTACGCGCGGTACTTTGATCACGGAAATTACGAGTTTCTGCACGATCTGAAAAGCGATCCCGATGAGCTCGTAAACCTGGCAAGCAACCCCGAATACGCGGACATCTTGAAAAGCATGCGCCAACGTACTGATAGGCGAGTGGAGGAGCTAGGTGGTCCTCTCGTTGCCCCAACTGATGAATTCACGTATTCGACGCCGCCCTATCCCTACGCTTCAGCCGCGGTGACCGTAAAGCCGGGAGCGGATGGCTATCAGAACCTCCTTGAGGGCTCGATAGGGAGGAATTGGACAGGTAACTTGAATTACTGGTCTCTAGAGAACGGTATTCTCAAGGGAACAACCGATGGGAGTCTGAAAGCAAACAGCTTTCTCAGCTGGAAGGGGTCGACGGTTCGAAATTTCGATCTAAAGGTGAAGGTGAGAGTCAGTGAGGGGGGTAACAGTGGAATTCAGTACCGCGGTCAGTCGCGTCCCTATTTAGGTCTGGATGTTGTATCGGGATATCAATGCGATGTAGTTGCAAATATTTCGAAGTATAATGGGATGCTCTATGAAGAGAAGGGGCGTCGTATCCTTTCGCACACGGGCGAGAAAGTGATTGTTGATGAAAAGGGGCGGCCTTGGGTTACGGAGATGATGCCTGTGAGGGAATTTCCTCCCAACGAATGGCACGAATACCGCATTCGGGTAATTGGAAATCACCATCAACATTGGATCGACGGTCACAAGACTGCTGACTTGCTAGACTTTGATCCAGAGGGGCGTTCGCTCGATGGGGTGCTCGCCGTTCAAGTCCATGTGGGGCCGGCAATGACCATCGAATATAAGGATTTCAAAATTAAGCATTTGCCGGACAATCTGCCATTGAAGTCTGCCAAGAACCATCCCATTCCGGCGACCGCTTATGGAGTGCGGCCGCAAGGTAAACTGCCTCCCGACTGGAAAGCTCCCATATATGGCGAGCTTTAGTTTAAAGAGTGTCCCAATCCGGATTGAAAACTGAATTACCCATTATGAGCACACGATTTTTTACCTCTTTGCTATCGATCATTAGCCTCATTGCCGTTTCGCGATCCTCTCACGGAAAGCTGGTCGATTGGCCAAAATACCGGGGACCGACGGAGCAAGGAGTCTCGGAGGCAGTGAATGTTCCTGTCGAATGGTCGACTGAGAAAAATATTGTATGGAAGAGCGAAATACCGGGAAGAGGATGGTCATCGCCATTGTTAATTGATGGGAAGATTGTTCTCACAACGGCAATGGAGGAAACGGTCAACGACTTGCACGATCTGAAAGTACTGCAACTGGACGCGGAGAGTGGTGAAATCCTTTGGTTAAAGACAGTATTGCACGCCACCATAGAAGAGGGCTTGGACCGGCATGCAAAGAACAGTTTGGCCAGTCCGACGCCAGCGATAGAAGATGGGGTGATATATGCCCATTTCGGCCATATGGGGACCGTAGCTCTTGATTTTGATACGGGAGAAACATTGTGGAAACAGAAAATTTCTTACACCGCTAAAAACGGAGCAGGAGGCAGCCCTGTAGTGGTAGGCGACCTACTTGTCTTTACGACAGACAGTTTTGAGGAACCGGTGGTCACGGCTCTTTACAAAGATACGGGCAAGATCGCGTGGCGCACAACGCGGAGTCATCAGGTTAAGAACAATTTTTCACACGGCACGCCATTGGTGATTGAGAATAGCGGTCGCACCGAAATCATAAGCCCCGGCAGTGGCATGGTGGGCGCCTATCGTCCGGAGGACGGAAAGGAACTTTGGCTTGTACGGTACCCGATGGGGTTCTCGATGTCGACCCGCCCCATATACGTCGATGGCGTTCTCTATATGGGAACCGGTTTTTCCCGCCCTAGCTTCTATGCCATTCGAGTCGATGGTGCAACGGGTGACTTAACCGATACCCACGTCAAATGGATGTACCACAAAAGCATGCCTAAGACGCCATCCCCAAATTTCGTCAACGGCAACGTGATTACCCTAGAGGATGACGGTCGGCTTCAGAGTCTCGATTCAGAGACGGGTGAGTTGCGGTGGATGGAGCCGCTTAGAGGCAAGTTTTCCGCTTCGCCGGTTCAAGTGGGCAATCTCCTGTATATTGTTAGCGAAGAGGGGCTATGTTTGGTTATTCGTGTGAGTGATGATGGCTGCGAGATTATTTCTGAAATGGAAATGGAGGAAGAGACGTTGGCCTCACCAGCTATCGTGGATAATACAATTTACCTCCGGACAAGGCATCATTTGTGGAAAATTTCTGAAGACAGCTAGGCGGGTTGATTCCGGAATTTTAAGTTTACGAGGTTACCGCCGACTTCTTCACCGCTATAATGATTCGGTCATCTTCGATGCTTGTTTGCATGCTGTCGACCTCGACTGGAGCTGCTAGTTCGACCGACTTGGAGAATTGACGTGTGCTGCTAGAGTAGCCGAAGAAACTTCCCGAATCGTTGGAACGGTTTTCTTCGCTCGAGTGTTTCGTTGTAAAGGTGAGCGTAAGTCTTTTCCCGTCAATTTTTGCCTCAATGTTTTGGGACTGAGGATCTACTTGCGTAACAGTGATCACAAAGCGATCCGGCTCTTCATTGATCTCAATTTTGGGATTGCCGTTGTCTGTCAGGCGAGGAGTATTTAGCGGGGAACCTAACGAGAAGAGTTCACTGTCTCCGAACGCGTTGCCCATAATTTGGTCTACGCGCTGCCGCATGCTTTCAAAGTCAGCGAACGGATCGGTATCGAAACCGAATGGATCATCGGGAAAACCGGCAAAGGGTTTTGAACCCCTTTTATTAAGCTGCGACTTTCCTTCTTGTCCCGATCCGGGGAGCGAATCTTCCGAACCAATATATTTTTGCAACGCCGCTTCCAGTCTCTCGATACGATTTTGTTGTTGTTGGTAGTAGTAGAGTTGGACTCCAATGACCACTAGAAGCAGGAGCGCTGCAGGACGCGTCCAATGGTGTTTCATGTCATCTGTTTCCTTATACTCAATCTTTCAGTTTTTTTGATGCAGAAGATGGGTCACTTGACACGTACCGCGAAGTAGACGGTTCTGCCGCGGTCGTATAGGTACAGTTTGTTGACCCCTGACCTTATAAGATCCCGGGCAGATCCAACCGTTTCGATCCGCACGTCGTTGATTTCGAGAATAACCATGCCCTCCCGAAAGCTACGGGCGTAGGGTGATTCCGGGTTTACGGCGGTGACGAGAAGTCCGCTTATATTGCGGGGTATGCGGTACTGGTTCGCCTTCTCCTCGTCAAGAGAGGCTACTTCAACCCCCTCAAGGAGCTCGTTGGCGGACATGGCAAAGCGACCCGAGGCCTGCCCCACTTCCACTTTGAGCTGCTTGCGTTTTCCGTCGCGAATCACTTCCATTTCGATCTTTGATCCTGGGGTAGTGTGCCCGACCCGGATACGAAACTCGTTTGCGGTCTCCACCGGTTTGCTGTCCATCGAGATAACGACGTCTCCTCGTTCCAGACCCCCTTCGGAAGCGGCGGAATCTTTTTCCACATCATTGATCAAAACTCCTTTGGTTCCCTTTATTCCGAATGCCTCGGCCATGTCTTGGGAAAAGTCGGTAATGCTGACGCCAATAAAGCCGCGTCTAACCTCGCCTGTGGCGACGAGCTGGGAGCTAATATTGACAGCCAAGTTCGAGGGGATGGCAAAACCGATTCCGATATTCCCTCCGCTTCGTGACAGGATGGCGGAATTAACTCCGATGAGCCTTCCTAGGGAATCGATGAGCGCCCCCCCAGAATTTCCGGGATTAATCGAGGCGTCCGTTTGAATGAAACTCTCGTATCCACTTTCCCCGTATATACCAATTGAGCGGTTTTTGGCGGAAATGATTCCCTGGGTTACCGTGAGACCGACCCCCATGGGGTTTCCAATCGCAAATACAACATCTCCGACTTCGATCGTGTCACTATCCGCGATTCGAATGAAGGGTAAGTCGTTGGCGTCTACCTTGAGTATTGCCACGTCCGTTAGGGGATCACGCCCAACGATAGTCGCCTCCAGTTCGCGGCCATCCGTCAAGCCAACCAGCACCTCGTCGGCGTCTTCCCCCCTTTCGTCGCTGACCACGTGGTTGTTTGTTACGATGTAGCCGTCCTCGCTAACAATGACACCGGATCCCACCCCCTGGGGTATCTTGCGTTCTTCTGGCTCAATATCTCGGTTTTGGCGAGGGATGGGCACACCGAAAAACCGACGCAGCAATTCTTCTTCTGGGGAATATCCTCGGGAATTCGCCACCTTCACCACCCGTGCGGTATATACTGATACGACGGAAGGGGTGGCCTGACTCAGCATGTTGGCGTAGCTGTGTGGCAGAAACGACTGGTCTCGGTCGATGGGTTTAGACTCTAGTTGAAGATTGAGTTCCGCTTTTCCGCTGGAAGAGAGCGAAAGGCTCGAAGCGATTAGCAGGGCGACGGCGATGGATTTCAGATGATGTCTCATTTTGGTCGATGGTTTTTGATTTCTAGGTAGAACCGAGGTCATTGGTCCCGCAGGTTTCACGGCCACCTCCAACATCGGGTAGTTGTAATTGCGGCTAGCATCGTTCATGCCAGTAAGGCACATCCTTAGAAAGCTGAACTCCCGTCTAGGTTCCCCTTAATCTAGTGCTTAATCCCTTTTGGAACAACAGATTACCCATGTGAGAAATTTGGAAAAAATGACTCACTCAACGATTAGAATGTGTCAAATGTACACAGGGAATCGAATTGTCCCCCGAAGGCATTTCGGGGCGAGGCGAACATGTGATTGAAGGACAACTTCAACCGAGGCCATCAGACAAAAGATATCTGTGTTTTCGAAAGCACTCGTGAGAGAGTTCCTTCGTGCCGCGGAACTGTTCCAGCTCCGAAGACTCAACTGTCTTCGATTCAACCAAGCTGAGCCTCCTCGAGATAGTCAAACGCTGGATACGCTCAGCGTTAGGGAGGGCGACGTTCGGGCTATTCGGATAGGAAGCTGTCGAGCATCCAAATGTGCTTTTCGTGAATCTGAATCCGGGCGATCATCAGGTCTTCGGTCTCATTGTCTCCGTTTTTTCCTGCTAGATCTCGAGCCTTGATCAGGTTGGCCACGAGTTTGCGGTTATGCTTTGAAAGATGGGCGACCATATCATTAGCTGACGCGTTTTCAGCGATCTGTTCAAATCCAGCCATTTCCGCGAGTCGGCTGATTCCGCCAGGAGCGAAGCTGCCTAGGGCTCTTATCCGTTCAGCGATCTCGTCTATCGCGGTAAATAGCTCTGTGTATTGTACTTCGAACGCGGTATGCAGGGCGAAAAAGCCGGGCCCGCGTACGTTCCAATGGCAGAGGTGGGTCTCACCTAGTAAGGCGTAGCCGTCGGCGACGACTTGACGAAGCGCGTTTACAATTTCGTCTTTTTCGGCATCAGGTTTCATGTTTTGAGTGGAGCAGCCAAAGTTGTTCCGGTCAACGATGAATCAATTTTGAGCAGTTAGTGAACAACTTATAGCTCGCAAGATTGCTCAAACCCTAGACACCGACTGAATCAGTTAAACCTTTTTGCGAACTTTGAGTTAGAAGCCAGCGATACCCGTAAAGGTTTGAATTGTCCATAGGCGCTTGCCCTCCATTTCTCAGGCTAGAATCCCGTCGATGATGTGGCCATGTACATCGGTGAGGCGGAAGTCACGGCCCTGGAAACGGTAGGTAAGTCGCTTGTGGTCGATGCCCAGGAGGTGTAGCATGGTTGCGTGGAGGTCGTGGACTGCGGTCGGATTTTCTTCCGCAGCGTATCCAAATTCGTCGGTAGATCCGTAGACCGTGCCTCCTTTGATTCCGCCTCCGGCGAGGAATATAGAGAAGCCTTTGATGTGGTGGTCGCGACCGTCACCGGCTGCTCCTTGACTCATGGGAGTGCGCCCAAACTCGCCTCCCCAAATGATGAGCGTATCGTCGAGCATTCCACGCGCCTTAAGATCTTTTATGAGTGCGGCGGTAGGTTTGTCGGTTAATGTGGATACGGATTTGAAGTTTTTCTCCAAGCCACCGTGGTGGTCCCAGCCTCGGTGATAGAGCTGAATAAACCGAACACCGCGTTCAGCGAGCCGGCGTGCCATTAGGCAGTTGGAGGCATAGGAACCGTCTCCCGGCTCGCAGCCATAGAGTTCGAGCACATTTTGAGGCTCCTTGGAGAAATCCGCCAGATCGGGAACGGAAGTTTGCATCTGGTAGGCCAACTCGTACTGCGCAATCCGTGTAGCGATTTCGGGATCATGGCGCTTGGATGCCAGATGGCTGTTCAAGGAGTTGATCGTCTCTACGAGGTCTCCTTGGGATTCCCGACTGATTCCGTCAGGATTTCCAACGTAGTAGACCGGGTCTCCCTTAGACCGCAACTCAACGCCTTGATGTTTGCTGGGCAGGAATCCATTGTGCCATTGGCGGGCCGAAATGGGCTGTGCTTGTCCTCCTCCCACCGAAGAAAGAACCACATAACCGGGTAGCTCGTTGGAAAGGCTACCGAGGCCGTAGTTGGTCCATGCTCCCATACTTGGGCGACCTGGGATAATTGAACCCGTATTCATGAAGGTGTGTGCAGGGTCGTGATTGATCTGCTCAGTGTACATCGAGCGGATTACCGCGATTTCATCGGCGAGGGAGGCGATATGCGGGAAGCACTCCGACATTTCCATCCCGCTTTTTCCGTGACGGGAAAACTTGAAAGTGGGTCCCTTGACTTTTAATTCGGTCGATTGGAGCTGGGCAATTTGCTGGCCCGCCGTAAACGACTCCGGCATTGGCTGGCCGTGATGCTTTTCGAGGGCCGGTTTGTAGTCGAAAGTTTCGAGGTGGGAGGGTCCGCCGGCCATGCAAAGATGGATGATGCGTTTTACCTTGGCTGGGTAGTGGAGTCCATCAGAGAGGTTTTGGGATTGATTCCCGAGCGAGTCGGATGAGAAGAGATCGCCGAGGGCGACTACGCCCAAGCTGGAGAGAGTTTTCCTAAGAAAAGACCGTCGATTGATCTCGGTTATGTAATTACTAAACAATGACATATGTTTTGTAGTTGCTTAAGTGTCAATGTAGGAGCGGCTTTACGCCTCGATAGACTGTGGCGAATCGTGGCGTAAAGCCGCTTCTACGATTGAATTTATGATTTCTGGGGAAGTTATCACTTTTCTAGTATCGTGTAATGGTCTCGTGCAAATTTAGAATCGCCCGGCTCATGCTCGTCAACGCGGCTAGTTCTACAGCGGGATGATTCGGATCTGGTGGGTTTAGGCCAATGCTGAGAAACGCGGCGGCTTGGTTTTCACTTTGGGCGAATCGCTCTCGTTCTCGCTCAATGTAAGCCTTTAAAGTTCTGCGCTCCTTAGCGGAGGGCTTGCGCGCGAGGGCCTTTTCATAGGCGGACTCTATCCGAGCATTGTCACCGTTTATCTCGATGAGTTGTTCGGCGAGAGACTTAGCTGCCTCAACCTGCGATGGATCGTTGAGGAGGTTGAGGGCTTGCAGGGGAGTATTGGATAAATCCCGTTTTACCACGCACTCGTCTCTGCCGCTCGCGTCGAAGGCGGTCATCATGGGATGGAGAAAGGTGCGCTGCCAATGGGTGTAGACTCCACGGCGGTATTGGTTTTGGTCCGCGTCGTAAGCGTACTGTCGCTTGGGGAAATTCAAATTTCGATAGTGACCTTCCGGCTGGTAGGGCCGTGCGCTTGGTCCCCCCAATTTAGTGTTGAGAAGGCCGCTTATTTTCAAGGAGTTGTCCCTTATGATTTCTGCCGACAGTCGAACGGGGCTTTGACGCGCCAGGAAGCGATTGTAAGGATCGATCTCATACAGTTTTTCGGAAACGTCGCTCGATTGACGGTAGGTTGCCGAGCTTACGATTTCGCGGACTAGGTGTTTAATATCCCAACCCGAGTCGACAAACTCCGCTGCCAGCCAGTCCAGCAATTCAGGATAAGGCGGATACTCCCCTTGCAATCCAAGGTCCTCAGGGGCGCTCGACAGAGGAGTGCCAAAGTACATCGCCCATAATCGATTGACAAAGGTTCGGGCTGTCAGGGGATTCTGAGGGTTCACAATCCAATTGGCGAGATCGAGCCGGTTGAGTCTTTGAGATTCACTGGATGCAATCGCATTGGGCAAAAAGGAGGGGCTTGCTGGCAGCACCGTTTCTCCGCTTTCATCCATCCAATTGCCCCTCGGGAGCACTTTTACCTCTCGAGGTTGGGCACTAACGGTCAGGGGAGTGTAACGGTTGCCGTAAAGCTCGTTCTTGAGTCCATCTATTTCTTCACGTTGCTTGGCGAAAGTATTCGAATGATGGATAAAGAACTCCCGCTTTAGCTGGGCCTGGGCTTCGCTGTCCGCTTGATTGTCTAGTATTTTGGCTAGGGATTTCTGGCCAGGCTTGCTTAAAGTACCGAATTGCGAACCGTGGCGAAGCGTTCGGATGCGGAAATTACGAAAGCCTCCGGCATTGCCCTTGAGAGGGAGGATGGAGACGAGCTTTGCTTTTTTGGGTAGGTCGAGCGTGTCACTCGTTAGGCTGATTGGATGCCAAACGCCTTTGTAGAGTAGAGGCGTCACCGTAACAACGGGCCCGTTTGACTTATTGTCCAGCTCCCCTTCGAAATTGTCGCCAAGATGATATGCCTTTTTATGTATTTGGCCGTTAACTTCATACCTTAACTCGATGCCAAGCGACCCTCTTCCGCCGCCTCCAACGATCCGGGCATCAAACTCGATAGCTGCGAGTCTCTCCAATCCGTAGGGATATGACACTATGTCGATTGATTCTGCTCGGGTCGTCTCGTGATGCGCGTCGGTATAGGCGAACTGAGTTTCTGATGGGACGTTGGCTTCGGTGAGCGAGCTTTGGAGCTGCAACCACTGCTCGTATTCCGAGATCGCATCGGGAGAGCCGGTGGCGATGAGCTGCTCCTTTTCCGCTATCATTTTCTTTACCGCATGAGGATTCTCGTGAAATACGTAGTTGGGTACCGTGACTTCGGGCCCAAACCATCCCTCGTGTTTCATCGGATCGTCGAGGTATTTGGATACATCGTCCTGATAGGAGCCATCTCCCGTGTAAGCGCCTTTCTCCAATATATCCGCGAAAAAAGCGGCCATGCTATAGAAGTCTTTGGTGGTGAAGGGGTCGAACTTGTGGTCATGGCATTCCGCGCAGGCCATGGTTGAGCCGAGCCAATTTGTGGCGGTGGTACGGACCCGCTCGGACTGATATTTTTTGACGTACTCTTTGTCCTGAATCCCGCCCTCTCGGCTAATTTGATTGAGGCGATTGTAGCTGGCGGCTACCAGCTGTTCAATTGTAGGATTGGGAAGAAGGTCTCCGGCTAGTTGCTCTCGGGTAAATTGGTCGTATGGCTTATTCTCGTTGAAGGATTTGATAACATAGTCACGGTAGGGTGTGGCGTCGCGCTCTTGATCTCCATGATAGCCGACTGTGTCGGCATATCGGACCGCGTCGAGCCAATGAATCGCCATCTTTTCTCCGTATTGCTTGGATTCGAGGAGTCGGTTGACGAGTCGGTCGTAGGCATCGGGTCGCTGGTCGTTCATAAACGCCTTTACTTCATCTGGCGATGGAGGAAGACCGACGAGGTCGAGCGAGACTCGACGGATCAGGGTTTCTTTGCGGGCTTCCGGCGATGGCTTTAATCGCTTCTCTTTTAGCCGCTGGGACACGATTTCATCGATTCCTTTTTGAGTGGGACGTTTGACGGGATTGTAGGACCAGTGGCTTTCGTAGACCGCGCCTTCTGCGATCCAGCGCTTGAGTAAAAGTTTCTCGGTTTCCGAGAGCAACTTATTTGACTTTGGTTCCGGCATGACCTCTTTGGGGTCATCACTGAAAATCCGATTGAGCAACTCGCCGTCCTCTGTGTTTCCGGGAACAAAGGCGAATGCCTCGATCGCATCCTCTCGTAGGTCGAGACGCAGATCACCCTCACGCTTTTCTTTGTCGGGACCGTGACAAAAGAAGCAATTGTTCGATAGTATGGGTCGAATGTGTCGGTTAAATTCGATGTTCTCGATCTGATCTACTGCCGCTTGCGCGTCTTTGGAAGAATCGGATGCTTCAGAGATGGGAAGAATCGCAAGGGCGCTCAAAAGCGAGAGAATGGAAGCTAAGGAAATTCGGGGCATAGTTTGTCCGGCTTTTATCAGTCGTTGCTCTGAAGCAACGTGGTCCGAATTATTCGAGACTTTGGAAGAGGCAGTCAAACTATTCAGAGGCCGGGGTGGAGTAAGATGGGTAAAACCTTTCGCGGCAGAGCTCTTGCACTAAAATTGTCATGGGTTGGGGGCGGGTTGTTTCGACGGTGTAGTGTGACAAGCTGACTCGAGTGCTGCCATGCACGCTGTGTCACCTCGGTCGAGAAGCGAATTCGGCTCGAACGCAAGGTATTGGTAATGAGGAACTAGAATTCTGGCTACGTTTGGCGCAGCTTATGTAGCGAGGGAATCGCTTTAATTGAACCATAAAGAAAGGACATATACTTATGACGCTATTAAAACGTGACTATAGATTTGGCGATTCTTTCAACAATATGGATCGCTTTTTCGATCGCTCCTTCTGGGACCGCGATTTTTGGCCGGGAATGATCCCCAGTCCGAGCAACGGGAACAGTTTCCCCGTTGATGTTTACGGGGATGACGCGAGTTATTTCCTCGTCGTGGAGCTTCCGGGGATTACGAAGGAGGACGTGGAGCTGAAGCTTGAGAACGCCGTGCTGACCATAGACGCGAAACGGAAGAAAGGAGAGGGGGAGAACGCAAGAGTGTTCTCGGTAACCCGTTCGATAACCGTTGGTGACGACATTAACCCAGACGAGATAATCGCCAAGATGGAGAATGGGATCCTGACCGTTACTCTGCCTAAAGTGGAGGAGCGTAAGCCAAAGTCGATCGCGATTAGCTAGCAATATCAATCGAGAAGAAAGGAGAAATACAATGAATTCTCAGATAGCGAAAACTGAAAGCAGAAATGGAGAAGTTCGCCCAGCGTATTTGAAACCTTATTACGAAATACATAATGAGGAAAATGCATACTTGGTCGATGTTCGCGTGCCGGGCGTGTCTCGCGAAAACGTCGCGATAACGCTTAAAGGGGATGTGCTGACAATAGAGGCTCCCCGCCTGCCTTTCAAGCAACCTGAATGGAAGGCATTGCACGCTGAAATTCGCGGAGAGGGCTTCCGTCTTGATCTTCAGCTCAATGTTGAAATCGATTCCGAGGGTGTTACCGCGAAGTCGGATTTGGGCATACTATCCGTTAGGCTTCCGCTTGCAGCAAAAGCGGCACAACGAACGATTCCTGTTGAATAACAAGCGAGCACGATGCTTAATGCTTGGACGCTAGTCGATGATCGTTTTGACTTCGGCTAGCGTCGTAACTGAAACACCCTGATATGCCGGTCGAATTTAAGGACTATTACAAAACGTTGGGTGTTGCCAAGACGGCGACGCAGGAAGACATAAAGAAGGCATTTCGCGATTTGGCCCGAAAGTGCCACCCAGATCTCGCTAAGGCGGAAGACAAAGCATCCTCAGAAGAGCGTTTTAAAGAGATAAACGAAGCCTATGAAGTCCTGAAGGATCCTGGGAAACGGAAGAAGTATGATCGACTAGGCTCCGATTGGGATAAGTATGAGGATGACGAATACGCTGGAAGCGCAACTAGTGGGCCAAGGGGGTATGGAGATTTCAGCGGGACCGCTGACAGATCGCAAGCGGGATTCGAGTACCATTTTGGGGGTACTGGGTTTAGCGACTTTTTCGAACGGTATTTTGGCGGTTCCGGGGTGGATCCTTTCGAGGGGATTCGCTCAAATGGAAGTCGCGGATTTTACAAGTCAGGTACATCCTCGAGGCGCCCAATGCGCGGATCGGATGTTGAAGCGGAGATTATGGTCACGCTCGAAGAGGCTTTTAAGGGATCGACTCGAAGACTTTCGTTGAAGAAGGTTGATCCGGTAAAGGGAAGTGAGAAATCGCAGTCAATTGATGTGAAAATTCCGGCGGGAATCCAGGAAGGTCAACGTATTCGATTGGGCGGCCAGGGACAGCCCTCTCCGGATGGAGGGCCTCCGGGAGATTTGTTTCTCAAAGCCCGTTTTGCGCAGCACCCCTATTTTTCCGTTAAAGGAAGCGACTTGCACTATGGACTGAATTTGGCTCCTTGGGAAACGGCGTTAGGCTGCATCGTTGATATCCCGACATTACATGGAACGGTTCGATTGACCGTGAAGCCGGGAACTCAGGCGGAGCAACAGCTTCGATTGGCTAAGCATGGTCTGCCGAAGTCGGGTTCTGAGCGGGGAGACCTTTTTGTTGAGATCCGAATTCGAATGCCAGAGTCCCTGTCAGCGGAGGAACGCGAGTTATGGGAGAAGCTCAGGTCGGTCTCGAATTACAACCCTAGAGCGAGAGCGTAGCTTATGTCATCTGATAACGAAATCACTCCCAAATGGCAGGATCCATCCGCAGCGGATGAAGTGTTCGATCACGTGACGACGGCTTCGATGGCGGGGGTTTCTACTCGACTAGTGCTCAAGTATTGGAAGATCGGTTTGGTGAAACCGATTGGAGATACGGAGCGGTATGGGATTTATTTCGATCAGGAGGCCATTTATTTGATCAGGCAAGCCGAGTTGATGAGGCAGGAGCTGTCGGTCGATATGCGGGCAGCCACGGTTATTGTAAAGTTGCGACAGAAGATTGAGATACTTCATGAAGAACTTCGCTTTTGGAGGCGTTGAAGTTAGTTCTACCACTGCGCTTTTCATTAGCGAAAGGGACTGGGTTCGCTGGTTTTCAATGTGAGAGCGCTTGTAAAGGGATCATGGGCACAATTTATATCTGTCACCGTTCAGATTGTTGAAAGAACGTCGCCAATTCCCGATTGTGACACTTGTTCCCACCGAGTGACGAATTCTGACTCGCGTCACGGTTTGCGTTGAGGATAAATTCTCTTAAATGCCTCAATTTTAAGGAGTTAAAGGGGCGATTGTATTCCATAATTTCGGCACGTCCTATGCTCATGGATTCTTAAGGTGAAGCAGAAGCAAGGAGTGTCCGGAGCGGTCATAGAATCGCTCGGGAGGTAACCTAAAAAGTTTTTCGGATTTGAAAGTTCGGTACTCTTTGAATCCGAAATGGGGTGAAAAACGAATAATATACAAGGAGGATAAAATGAAGAAAAATATTAAGAGACTCAGTAGCGTGGTCGCGATAATGTCTATTCTGGCACCGCCAGGTCTAGCCGACAGAAGCGATCGGAAGTCATCACATGAATACGACGTTGTCGTGAAGGTTGATTTTTCCAATCCATCCGGATTCAGGGATATCAACTTTGATGGAATGGACACCGATAAGGGGCATCAATTCGTGCTCAATGAAATACGGGATGTCTACAGGACTGAGGCTCAGAAACATCTGCCTAAAGACTACACTCTGGACGTAAGGGTCCAGGATATCGATTTGGCGGGGGAGTACGAGCCAGAGCGCTTGCCTGAGGACAATGTTCGTATCGACAAGGATATCTATCCGCCTCGAATCGAGTTCGAGTATCAGGTTCTTGACGACGAGCAAACGTTGGTTTTCGAAGGTCGCGAAACATTGACTGATCTGAACTACCTAAACAATCCCGTTAGGGCGTTGAGAAGGGGAGGCAAAGTCAGCTACGATGTGGCTACCCTGATTCGCGACTGGATGAAGGGACCGATGAGTCGTAAAATGAGAGAAGACAATACGTGAGGGAGTCCGTGTTGTCACGGGTAACTACAAGGCCTCTGGATCGAATCCAGAGGTCTTTTTCATGTTATCTCCTCGGGTAAATGCCCCGGGCTCTCCCGGGGATAACTTATTCCTTGTCCAAGCTATCTACGACAACAGCTCCCATCGAAGCGGGGAAAGAGAGGATGATCATTCGTTTAAAAGCGACAAGCGGTTCCTCGATTATCGGCATTCGGTCTATGGCAAAAAGAACCATGAAAACAACGCACAGCGTTATACCGTAGTCGAGCAAGGTTCGGAAGATGAAGAGGCGTATTCGATGGCGAACCTTTCCTTGGAAGATGCTTTGAAAGGAATAAAGATTAATGAAAAGAAGTGACAGGAACACCAATAGAAAAACGTTTGCATTGGGCAGCGTGCGGCTAAGGTCCCAGGATTCTTCGGAAAAGGCGACGGGAACCGACAAGGCAGAAGCTCCTACGATTACCTGGAGGACATCTTCAAAGTTAGTCGTGTTCTTCTCTTCAAGCATCGGCTAGAAGGTGTCTCGGATTCGAATTGGTCAAGTGAATACGAATAGATACTCCGAGAGCTATGTTTATGGGGCATGCCGGCTGTTTCGGCAAATGTAGGGAACATCTAAAGGATCCGTTCTTCTTCCTTTTGATCCAATTGCATGTGTACCACTCGCTGGGGGAATGGAATTTCGATGCCCTCGAGGTCAAACGTGTTCTTTATGTCGCGCGCAACCGCTCATTCCTTGGTAGCAGATAAGTCATCACTACGTAAGGCTCGTAACGCCCGAATTGTTCTCTCTCGTCTTCAGAGGGGATTTCTGAAAGGGGAACAAATGTTCTCAAACCGAAGGCCAAATCCCAACGTTCGTCGATGAAATTAGTTAGGCGATGCTTTATGCCCAGTCCCGCTAGTCCAGAGCTGGACACTGCGTGCTTGTCAAAGGGATTGTTTATGTATGGCTGGTAGCTTAGATAGGCTTCGGTGTATTCGCTAATTCCGTACCTGAGCTCTAATGGAATTCGTATGTATGACTCCTTTACAACGTCAGACGCTTTGGCGGAGTATCGGAGCTGGAACGACGATTCTGGATTGGTAAAGGGCAATTCGTTGTTAAGCAAGGTGCTCAACAGTCGGCGCTTCCTTTCCTCCGGTTCAGGTTCTTCACCGGATGCAGGAATGGGAATCCATCCTAGGAAGATGAAAAGCGCAAAAGCAATCGACTTGATGGAAGGGAATCGAATCGCGAACCCAAATGAAGAATATGGATTCGCAGTTGGCATGTTGTTGGTTTCCAAGGAGAGAGAGGATGGAAGACGTTGTTTTAAGGGTTAAACCGGTTCCACGGTGACCTCAACTGAAATCGTGTGTTCCCCTCCTTCCGCAACGGTACTGTTGGGCTGTTTGTTTTCTTTCGAAGATCCTAGTTGGGTCTCGGTTCCATTGCCCGTTTTTGAAGAGAAACGAAAGAGGAGCAAATTATCTAAAATGTCTAATTGCGTTCCAGCTCATCTTTGGACTATGTGTAGCTTTAAGTATTTAGACTCAAATCCATGCACATTTTAAATCACCCTATTGTTTGTCTGCTCCTGTTCTGTCTTCTACCGTTTTTGGGACGAGCCAATTCAGAATCTGACAAATTGGCTTTTGAAAGGGTAAACAACTTTCGCTGGAGCGAGGTTTTTGTGGATCCGGGTACTGGAAACTGGAGAGACCAGTGGTTCCTCGATGGTGAGGTTGGCCAAGTCACGAATGGAGCGGAGGGCATGAAGCTCACAGCAGGGCCAGAATTCAAAAATGATGCGCATCACATGGTACTTTGGACGAAGGAGTCTTTCGAGGGAGACTTGAAGATCGAGTATGACTATACCCGATTGGATGCGGAAACCAGGTGTGTTAACATTCTTTATGTCCAAGCAACTGGGAGTGGTTTAGGTCCGTACTCTAAAGACATTACGGAATGGAATGAGTTACGCCGTATTCCTGCAATGCGGATGTACTTTAACCATATGAACACGTACCATATTAGCTACGCGGCGTTTCCAAACAATGAAGACACGACGAGCTATATTCGAGCAAGGCGATACAAGGCGGACGAGTCAGGTCTCTCAGGATCGGATCTTAAGCCGGACTACTTCCCCGTAGGACTTTTCGAAATGGGTGTTCCCCATAAAATCACGGTGATTAAGCGGGCTCGGGAGCTCAATATTCGGGTAGAAAATTCGAACCAAGTCTACTATTGCCGTATGACAAATCCGGATATGCCGGAAATCTTGGAGGGTCGCATCGGATTGCGGCACATGTACACGCGCTCCTCGCTGTATAAGAACTTTCGTGTGTCCAGTTCGATGTAGTCAAGGATTCGAGCTCACGCATGTAGAATCAAAACGTGAAATACATGAAGAAACTAGTTTTTCTAATATTCGCTTTTGCGGGACAAGCGTGCATCGCCCAGGGCGACGCTTTGCTTTCGAAGGCGGAAGACTCTTTAAAAAGAGGGGTATCTTTTTTCCATTCGATCAATATCCATGGGGGCTATGTGTATTACGTCACCACGGATTTTTCACTACGATGGGGTGAAGGGCCAACCGATGCCAACACGATTGAAGTGCAGCCGCCTGGAACGCCGGCCGTGGGGCAATCGTTTCTAGCAGCGTATCGATCAACTGGCGACGAAGAAGCTTTGGCAGCTGCCAAAGATGCTGCCCATGCCTTGATTCGCGGTCAAAACGAGTTGGGCGGATGGGAGCATACCATCAACTTTGCGGGATCAAAACGTAAGACCGTTAGTTTCGATGACGACCAATCCCAGTCAGCGATCAGTTTTCTTATGGCCATGGATCAAGAGATTGAGGATGAGCTGATTTCAGAGGGAGTAAGGCGAGCGCTGGATATGATGCGGACGAGTCAGCTGGATAACGGGGGATGGCCGCACAAATACCCGGAGCAGGGCAATTACCATGACTACGCGACCTTCAATGACGAGGGGATAAACGACTGCATTCGAGTAATGATCGAAGCCTATCATTTCTACAAGGATGAGCGTATTGAAACGAGTCTCCGAAAAGCGGCTCGTTTTCTTATGATTTCCCAGCTTCCGCCGCCGCAGCCTGGCTGGGCCCAGCAATACAATGAGTTTCTCCAGCCCGCTTGGGCCCGCACGTTTGAACCGCCCTCGGTCTGTCCTTCGGTGACGGTCAACAACATCAATTCGCTCATCGATCTCCACTTGGCCTTGGATGATGATGCCTATCTAGAGCCCATTCCCGATTCAATTAGGTGGCTGGAGGAGATCAGGCTGGAAAACGGAAAGTGGGCTCGTTTCGTTGAATTGGGAACGGGCAAGGCTTTGTACTACGATCGGGGTCGTATCCGCGTGGATACGCTCGATCAGCTGCATCCCGAACGGAGAACCGGGTACGCTTATGAAACAGACCTGACGGACCGACTGCGCTCGATTCAGAAGCGCTTCGAGAAAGTGTCGGGTCTAGGGGGAGGGGAATTCAATGCTGACGATGAACTCGTCTCGGAAGAACGAATCGTTTCATTATCCAGAAAAGTGGAGGCTATCATCGCCTCGCAAGAAGCGTCGGGCGCCTGGATTACGAAGGACGATCGGTTTAAAAAGAAAATGCCGTCCGGAGTTCGTTGGAATGGCCAATACGAAGTGATGGATCGAATCAGCAGCGCCGTTTTTAATAAGAACGTTTCTGCATTGTGCGAATTCCTGGATATCTATAGGCAAAGGGAGAATTAATGATTTCGCTTAGAGAGTGTCAAATAAATCAGACTAGGCGTCGCAGCGCCCTTTTTTCGCTTTTGGCGGCGTTGCCCTCGATGGCGGCCTACCGGATATTGCGTTCACGAGCTCTGTAGAAAATGCGAAAATCCCCTTGCAAACCGTCTCTTAAGGGATCCGAAGCTAACATGAAAACAAGTCAATCACGCCGCCTTTTTATTCAATCAACGGGCGCTGCTTTGGGAGCCATGACGCTCCCCGATCTAGTGGGTCAGTCGGGGACGACTGCTTCGCAGAAGAAATTCAACATTTTATACCTCTGCTCGGATCAACAGCATTGGCAGGCTCAGGGTTCCGTGGATCCCTTTTTCGATACACCGCATCAGGATGCTTTGTCGGCGGAGTCCACCGTATTCGAAAACGCGTTCTGTACAACTCCCCAATGTTCGCCCAGTCGTTCGTCTATGTTGACTGGATTCTATCCTCACACCACGGAGATGATGAACAATAGTGGCGCGTCTGGTGGAACGGATTTGAAAATATCCACGGTTGGGGCTCGCCTTCAAAAAGCTGGCTACACGACTGCCTTATTTGGGAAATGGCATCTGGGCAATGATCCTGTGGGAAATTCAGGATGGGATGAGGAGACTAAAAAAGGTCCCGATCCCAAAACAACGGAACGTGGATTGGACTTTCTAGACAGGCATGCCAGCGATGATAAGCCTTTCGCGTTGTTTTTGATGTATCTGGATCCTCACGACATTTATCACTATAAGCCGGGACAGAGCGAAGTCCATACGCAAGACGTCGTCCTTTCGGAGTCATGGAAAAAGCAGGATTTCGATTCGGTGCCAAAAATCCACCGCGAGTTTATGGAGATCAACCAGGGTGAGTTCATCGTCGATGCGGATGAGGAAACTTGGAAGGGGTACCGCGACTTCTATCGTCAGAAAGTGAAGCTGTATGACGATCATGTGGGGCTAGTCATTGGGAAATTGAAGGAACTCGGGCTCTGGGAGAGCACTATTATAGTGAATACTTCGGATCATGGAGATATGGATACGTTTCATCGACTCGTATTCAAAGGGCCTTTTATGTACGAGCATATGATGCGTATTCCGATGTCGATTCGGGTTCCCGGAGTTTCGGGACTTAGAAAGTCGACATACAATTGGGTTAATGTAGATACGGTTCCGACGCTCTTAGAGCTCGCGGGGGAGAAGGCTCCGAAATGCCATGGACAGTCGGCCGCATCCTTGGTGACGGGAGAGGGGGAGACCCCGGAGCGAGATTACGTAATTGGCCAGTACTACGGGAAGCAGACTTGGGTCAATCCGATCCGAAGTATTCGAACCAAAGATTGGAAGTACAATCTCTATACGGATTGGGGCGAAGAGCTATACCATCTGAAGGAAGATCCAGAGGAAATTGAGAATCTGGCAATGGATCCGAAACACGCGAAGGCGAAAGAACGTTTGCGCGGGAAGCTAGACGAGTGGATTAAAGAGCACGACGACCCTTTCTATTCCATGTCTACGACGCCACTGGATCCGGGGGAAGCGAGGACTATTTTGAAAGGCTACGATCCAAGCAAAGGGTCTTGAGAATCCGCCCCCCTGTCTGCCTTGAACTAAGCTGAGCCAATCCTCATGAATCCCACCATTATCCAAGTCGACCCGGAAGACAATGTGGCGATAGTCGCCAATGACGGAGGTCTTCCATCGGGGACTGAGGTCGCTGGAGGGCTTACCCTGAGAGAGTTTGTGCCTCAGGGGCATAAAGTAGCTCTGTCGTTCATTAAAAAGGACAGCCCTATTGTGCGTTTTGGCGAAGTGATTGGCTGGGCCCTTGAAGACCAGTCTGAGGGATCTTGGCTCAATGAACGCAATATTCGCATGCCGGAAGCTCCATCTTTGGACGCGTTGTCCTGGGGCGGCCGCAAACGAGAGACGCTAGTTCCTTTGGAAGGGTTGACCTTTGAGGGATATCGTAATGCGGATGGATCTGTCGGGACAAAGAATGTGCTGGGGATTGTGACCAGCGTGCAGTGCGTCACCGGGGTCGCGGATCATGTGGTCGCGAAGGCTAAGCGGGAATTGCTTCCGATGTATCCGAATGTCGATGACATTGTGGCCATTACGCATGCCTTTGGCTGCGGGGTGGCCATCCAGGCTCCCGATGCGGCGATTCCGAATCGCACACTCATGAATTTAGCGAAGAATCCGAATCTCGGAGGTGAAGTACTGGTTTTGGGGCTGGGGTGCGAGAAGCTTCAGCCCGCCAAGCTCGTTCCAGAAGGGCATGACCAAAAGGATGGTATGGTCTGCTTGCAGGAGGTTCAGGAGGAAGGTTTTGGGGGCATGGTCAATCGGCTCATGGCGATGGTCGAAACCAGGCTTGCTAAACTGGACCAAAGGCGCCGGGAGACCTGTCGGGTCAGCGACTTGGTTGTCGGGCTTCAGTGTGGAGGAAGCGACGCGTTTTCCGGTGTCACGGCTAACCCCGCAGTTGGCTACGCGACCGATTGCATCGTACGAGCAGGAGGGACGGTCTTGTTTTCCGAGGTTACGGAAGTGAGGGATGCCATCCATCTTCTCACGGCACGGGCGGTGGATGAGGACGTTGCTGAGGCTTTGATTCGAGAAATGTCATGGTACGACAATTACTTGGAAAGAGGGAGGTCAGACCGGTCGGCCAATACCTCACCGGGAAATAAGATCGGCGGCCTTTCGAACATCGTTGAAAAAGCGCTCGGCTCTATAATCAAATCTGGGAGGAGCCCGATATCGGATGTATTGGGACATGGTGAAAGGGTGAAGAAAAAAGGGCTGGTTTTTGCCGCAACACCCGCCAGCGACTTCGTGTGTGGGACGCAACAACTCGCCTCGGGGATCGCTCTGCAGGTATTTACAACGGGGAGAGGAACTCCCTACAGTCTGGCGATGGCCCCGGTGATTAAAGTTTCAAGCCGGACGACCCTGAGTCAGCGCTGGTTTGATTTGATCGACCTCGATGCCGGGACAATTGCGACGGGAGACGCGACAATCAAAGAAGTGGGTGAAGACCTCTTTCACAAAATTCTCGATGTGGCCAGCGGAAGGACAAAAACGGCCGCTGACACTTTAGGTTTGGCAAATGACATGGTCGTCTTCAATCCAGCCCCGATAACCTGAGGCGGCATCGAATCAGGCAAGGCGTGACCGATATCACACCGCGTAGCCTGCCTCAACCCTAGCAGACTGATGGCTCGAGCTGGGCAAAGTCGCGGTCAATCAGGTAGTAGACAATATTGGGAGAAACGAATTTGGAGTGCCCGAGATTCCAACCCGCTCGGTGATTTCAGGCCGTTGGGTGGAAGGGACAATTCTGCCAAATTGCGAATCGCGTCACTCGGAGTTCTAATAGTAGAACGATTCCTTAGTCTTTCTCAGAATTAGATTTCGAAAAAGGTTCCAATTCAGCTTGGGTCCAAGGGACGGTGCGGCCCTGAGCTTGGATGCGCAACTGGCTGATCGTTCCGGGTTCGACAGCTTCCGCGTTGTTGTCCCATTCCCGTCGGATATAAGTCAATACGGAGGCGATATCTGAATTGTCGAGATTAGCGAGTGGCGGCATGATCGGCTGAATATCGGGAGCCGCATATCTTTTGCCACTCACGGTGATGGGTCCAGTGAGCCCATGAAAAAGAACGCGGGCGAGGCGTTCTGGGTTTCCCGCGACCCAGTCGGATCCTGCTAGCGGGGGAGCGAGAAGCTTCATGCCCTGTCCATCACTGCCATGGCAAGCGACGCATGAAGTGAGGTATACCTGTCTGCCTCGGGTGAAGAGCGCTTGCTCTTTTTGCGTCAGACGTCGAACATCTTTAGTTTGTGAATACACAGGAGTGTGTCCCGGCCAGGTAAAGTAATTTTGCAGCGACTCATGATGATCTGCCGCGAGCGGCTTGCGAGCCAATGAGACTGGGGATTTAGAATACGCGGCGGCATGGATTTCGAGACCTGCCAGTGCGGCGCTTTGTTTCCCGTTTAGATGCGGCGAATCGAGCAGCGTAAGGAGTTGTTCAATCGATTGAGCGTGGCGCGATCTTCCAATAGCTTGAGCGAGCGATTCCACGAGGAAGGCGTTTCCAGAGTTTGATTCAAGATCATCAGGGAGCACTGTCCAGAGGGTTTTGAGAAAACCGATTTCCCGGTTGGCCAGACTGCTCATGGTCGCGTCGCGAATGAGGGAATCGTCGACATGGAATTGGACGAGCTTAATGAGGAGGCTAAAGCGTTCCGTATTGAAGATCCCCAAGTCCCCGAGCGTTAGAATCGATTGCAGTCGAAGCTGTGGAGAAAGCGGGTTTTGTGCCAGAGATTCAATCAGCTCTGCAAGAATCGAGTCTTCCAACCCAAGGGATTTGAGTACTCGCAAGCCCGCTGATTGAACCTCGGGTGACTGGTCGTGAAGGATGTCGGTCAGCAATTCTGGATGAGGCGCTCGGAGCCCTTCCAGGGTCCATAGAGCATGTAGCTGGGCTAATGAATTCTCATTTCCCAAAGCCATCTGTCGGAGAGCAGGTATCGCGGATCGCAGATCTCGGTCCACCAAGTGCATCTGGGCTTGATCTCTCCACCAGCCGCTGGGGTGGGCTAGGTCTCTGACTAGTTCGTCTGCTGACTTGGCTGAGAAATTGGGACGCTCCGGCTGCTCAAACGATTCCGGAACGATGCGCCAGATCCGTCCGAGATGAATGGGTGTATCCATTTTACGGGCAATGCTGATCTCTCGAAGGTAGGGAGACATGTGAGCACCGTCTTGAACAATTCCGCGATACATGTCCGCGATGTAGAGGGCTCCATCCGGTCCAGTAGTGATCCAGCAGGGACGAAAACGTTCGTCCGTTGAGGTAAGAAAGTCGCGGTCCGGGTAAACGGATTGGCCGGTGATTCGACCCCCGGAATTCGATAATTTACTTCGTTTTATTAGATTTCCAACGGGTTCGCATACGAACGCGTTGCCGGAAAACTCGGAAAAGAGATTGCCTCGGTAAACGATTGGGGCGCAGGCACTGGTGAACTCCTGAATCCGTCCTTGGTCGTCAAGCGCTCCCGGAATGTATCCGCGATTTGATGCCAAGTTGGGTCGAATGGGAAAAACGGCATTGGTGGAGGTGATGCCAACGCTTAGACCGGTCGAAGGCTCATGGTGGGGATTGCGAGTCAAGGTGTTGGGCGGAACGAGGTCCCCGTGAAGTTGGGAATGGTTGTAGTTGTAGATCAGTCTCCCAAAGTCGTCCTGGCAGATGCCCCATTGACCGCGCGTTTCCGTTTCATTCCGTATCCATCGGTCTCGATTGCGACGGTAACGATGACCCTCCTTGGCGTTGTAGGTCCAATTGTCCATCGCCCGGTACAAGCCATTGGAGGAATGTTCGACACTGTCTTGGGCGTAGTTGGGATCAACGAGGCTCTTCCGATCAGCAACTAGATCGCCATCGAGGTCCTGGGCGAACCAAAGCGGCTTGTTCTCCGCCACGAGCACGCCGTCCGGGTGAATGGCCACGGAGCGAGGGAGAACCAGCTTGTCGAGAAACACTGTGCGTTTGTCCATTACCCCGTCACCGTTCGTATCCTCAAGCACCGAGACTCTGCCGATGGGGTCGTTGACGCCACTACGATTAATGTCCTGCATGTAGCTTCGCATCTCGACGACCCACAGCCGACCTTCTCCGTCAAACCGAATGGCGACCGGATCTTCTATCATGGGCTCGCTGGCCACGAGCTCGATTCGGTATCCCGCCTCCGCAAATTGGAAGTGACCTAGTTGTTCTGCAGGGGAATAAACGGGCGGTGGAGGAGGGTAGTTGGCAGCCAACAAGTTTGAGAAGCAAACTAGGGTGATTACGTGGGACAGCAGTTTCAATCTGAAGGCTAGTGGGGTGAACAATTTACGGTCGGGCAGGAGGTGTCAGGTTCTAAAGAAAGGTCAGTATAGTGTTTAGTTACCTAGATCGGGCTCTACAACTCCAAATCGGCCTGTCCTTTCATAGGTTGTGACCTTGGGTGGAGAACAGTCCTGTCACTTTCATCTCCTTGAATTGACAAGCAAGATCCGATTGTTAGCAGGAAGCCGTGTATTACCCGCACGTTTTAAGCGTTTTAATTCAGTCGATGTAGGAGCGGTTTTACACCGCGATTGATTTTTACGGCTGCCAAGCTGGGGCTTGGCGTTCCCAGGATCGCGGTGTAAAACCGCTCCTACAAAATACAAATCGCTATTTGCAGACTTTATTCGATTTGGGTTGAATACCTTGCTACTTGGAGAGATGATTCCCATCGTATCTATAAACTTATGACACACTTATTTAAAGCAATCATAACCTGTCTCTTGGCTTTGTCGACTGTGGTGTCAGTAGCCTCTGATCGTCCGAACATTGTTTTCATTATGGCAGATGATCTGGGCTATGGAGATTTGGGATGTTATGGTCAGGAGGAAATTCAGACACCCCACATTGATCAGCTGGCTCGAGAAGGGACGCGTTTTACGCAGGTTTATGCAGGAAGCACTGTTTGCGCCCCTACGCGATGTTCGCTGATGACTGGCCTGCATACGGGGCATTCTCGGATTCGCGGAAACTCGGGTTTTGAAGGCCCGAATCGGGACCGTGTTTCAGTTTCGTTGCGAAACGAGGATGTGACCGTGGCGGAGGTTCTCAAAGCGGCTGGCTACGCGACGGGTGTAACCGGGAAATGGGGACTGGGGCAGCCGGGAACAGAGGGAGTTCCCAATCGGCAAGGATTTGACGAGTGGTTGGGGTTTCTAGACCAGCGTCATGCTCACGGCTTCTATCCGGAATACGTTTGGCAAAACGAAAAGATGCGTTCGCTCGATGGCAACTTGGGTGGGCATGAGAAAAACTGGATCCATGATCGCTTCACTGCCTTTTCTTTAGATTTCATTCGTGAAAATCAGGACAATCCATTCTTCCTCTACATCGCTTTCACCATACCCCATGGGCGATACGAAATCGCTTCGGACGCGCCGTACACCGAGAAAGACTGGCCGCAAGATGTGAAGAACTATGCCGCAATGGTGACTCGGATGGACCAGGATGTAGGAAAGATCATGTCTTTGCTGAAGGAACTGTCTATCGACGAGAACACCATCGTTTTCTTTACAAGCGACAACGGTGCGGAAATCTATTATTTTCGCCAAACCGGGCTTATCCCGGAGTACGAGTCGATTCTGAGGAGCCCCGGACCTTTACGCGGTTGGAAGCGCGATCTTACCGATGGAGGGGTTCGTGTTCCGATGATCGCTCGTTGGCCAAACCGAATTCCAGCGGGCAAGACCAGCGACCATGTGTGGGCGTTTTGGGACTTCCTGCCTACCGCGGCGGAACTGGCGGGGGTGTCACCTCCAGTAAATTCCGATGGCATTTCCGTTGTGTCCACTTTGTTAGGACAAAAACAGGAAGAACATGAGTTTCTCTATTGGGAGTTTTTTGAAAGGGGATTTCAGCAAGCGGTGAGGTACCAAGACTTCAAAGCGATTCGTTTGAAGCAAGGCGAACCGTTGGAGCTCTACAGAGTGACGGAGGATTTACGGGAGGAAAACAATGTAGCGTCTCAGCATCCGGAGGTTGTTGAACGTATCGAAGCTTTTCTGAAAACGGCTCGGTCGCCTTCAGCCTATTGGCCTAAGTAGGTAATCGAAATAATTAGCCGCCAATTAGGGTCAGCTCATGCGCTGTGCCCCACAATTGAATCCTACACACAACAGCACCTGAAAAAGAGATTGCTTCGGGGGTGACCGTTCATGGTATGATCTCCTTTCGAATCGATGGTAATATGCGGTTTCTTGTAAGCCGCTTTTTACTACGAGAAGCCAGATACCCTGAAATCTCTGAACCAGGACTCAATTATGAAAAACTATAATGTAGGCGTTGTTGGATATGGCTGGGCAGCTACCGCTCATATCGATGCGATTAATGCGACCAGCCAAGGAAAGGTGACAGCGATTTGTTCATCTCGGCCGCAAGACGAGGCTGAGCTGAACGCCCGCCACGGGGGAGAAATAAAGGCCTTCCAGACGATTGAGGAAATGCTCGAAGGCGGCAATATCGACGTTGTCGACATCACGAGCTATCCGAGTCAGCATTGTTCTCAGGCGATCGCCGCGGCCAATGCGAAGAAGCACATAATCTTGGAAAAGCCCATGGCCAACTCAATCGATGAGGTGCGGGCAATCGCTGCCGCCGCGAAAGAGAATGGGGTAAGCGGTACGGTCTGCTTCGAATGTCGCTACTCGAGTCAGATGCTCGCGACGAAGGCGCTGATTGACCAAGGTTTGATCGGAGACATTCATTACGGTGAAGTCGACTACTACCATGGCATCGGCCCGTGGTACGGTCAGTACCGCTGGAACACAGGTAAGGAAAATGGCGGTAGTGCCTTGCTGACTGCCGGCTGCCATGCCCTCGATGCCTTGCTGATGTGCATGGGAAGCGATGTGGAAAGCGTATCCAGTTTTTCTACAAAGTCGAAAAGCGAAGTTTTCGGACCTTACGAATACGATACGACGAGTGTGACCACGATTCGCTTTAAGAATGGATCAGTGGGTAAGTGCGCGGCGGTAGTGGACTGTCTTCAGCCTTACTACTTTCATACGCATTTGGTGGGAAGCGAGGGAAGCGTGCTCGATGACAAATTTCATACTGACTTATTGAAAGCGGAGAAGAGTAAATGGAGTTCCCTCTCGATGAAGATGCTCGATTCAGGCGACGTGAGCGATCACCCCTATCAATCCCAGTTCCAGGCCTTTTTTGACGCTTTGGATGCGGGTATCGATATTCCAGGCACAAATTTTCGGGAAGCCTTGAAAACGTTCGAAGTCATATTCGCGGCAGATGAAAGTGCGGCGAATAATGGAATGCCCGTTCAACTGTAACAGAAGCCGCTCAGGAATAATGTTTCGTTCGCCTAGATCAATTGTAGGGCGGGTCGCTGACCTGCCATTTATCGCAAGG
>Ga0181560_10000043_pt1 | contig 95891 bp, 147 predicted proteins | sample 011ome_20_FD_133751 | JGI IMG/M metagenome (GOLD analysis project Ga0181560, IMG submission 133751) | Coastal salt marsh microbial communities from the Groves Creek Marsh, Skidaway Island, Georgia - 011509CT metaG (megahit assembly) | ecosystem: Environmental > Aquatic > Marine > Intertidal... | reverse complement strand
TTCAAGCAGTCTTTGATCTAACAATTCTAAATCAATTTTATTTTTATCTGCCAATTGTTCTGAAGTGAGATAACAAAAATCACATCTAAAATTACATAGATATGTTGGATTCAAAGATATAATCATAATAATTTGGTGCCTTTATAATGACCCAATTTTAATTTGTTTTGAGACCAAAGAGAACTAAAGCCAAGCGTTGCGATAATTGTATATCGAGTTTTATCTGCTTTTAACTGAGTTACTCTATGAACAAAAGATGGATCATTGTTATTTAATATTACCACACTATTTCGATTAGGTACATACTTTTGTGTAACTTTTACGTTTTTTGTTAAAATATTATCTAAAGAAGATTGAGGATCCCAATGAGGCATAGGGTCTCCGTTTCGATATAAATTATCAGGTCTACCAACTAAAAAATGACCGCCATCTTTTTCCTCAAAATCATCCATGTTTGGATAACAAAGAATTTGTAATAAAGTTCCATCGAAGCCATCAAAGTGCCAAGGCATCTCCCCGGTTTGGTCTACCTTATTAATGTTTACATGTATTTCATCAAAATCTCCGTAAACATGCCTCCAATAATCAAAATATTCTGATTTAACAACTTCTTGGAAAAATTCTAAATAAGGCTGCTTTCCTTTAACATAAACATCTAAATCTCTTTCATGATATTCTCTATCCCAAATTGGATTTTGAATTGCGCCATCACCGACAAAGGTTTCAGCCATTAGCAATCCATAAAGCATAGCATTAAATGACGAATCAACCTCTACGATATCGGCGCCTTTTAAATATAGATCGTTAAAATTTGGACTTCTATTTAGCATAATTAATCGACAACACTAATCTTGCTTCTTTACCCAAAACGGGCGAAGAACTATGCCAATGCATTCCATCAAAAATAAACATTCTATTCTTTTTTGGTGTACATCGGAATTTAACAGTAAAATCTTCGGGTTGATAACTATCATATTTTGGGTCATTTCCATATTCTTCGAATACGTTTGTAACAGCATCACTATCTGTTAAATAATAAAGTTGAGTAATATGTTCTATTGATTGCTGATCAATATGAGGTTTATGTAGTTTAGACGGACCTACATTCACTATAAATCCGCATCTGATTCTCACTAATTTTTCTTTATTTAAAATAAGAGGTTTTAATAATCTATAAGCATGCTTATCCTTAATGTCCGCTATAGTATTGCTAATATTGCATGTAAAACCCCATGAAGCCGGTTTGTATTCAGGCTGATCAGTACGGTTAACATTATCATTAATTCCAGGCATAAAACGCCATATTGGTATTTCTGAAGTAAAATAATGATGAATTTTCTTATAATCAATATTCGAAAGGGCATTATCCGTTATTTGCATCGATAATCCTTGGAGCTAATTGTTTCATTAATGTGCAGTGTTCTTCAACCATATTATGTCGTTTAGTATCTTTGACTGTTTTCTTGCATCCATTACAAATTTGGAACATTGGACATGTATAGCATCCGTCATGCATTGTTTGTATTTCGAGATCTTCTTGCAATGGTCTAAAAAATTCGCCATTCATTTCTCGATTAAAATCAATAGAATATTCTCTATCGTCTCCCATAGCACCGCATGAGTAATAGTCGCCGCTAGGTTGCAGTGCTCTGATTGTATCATCACAATTTCTATTTTGTGGACACATTAAAGCTTCATTGCGTAGACGTTTAATCATTTGCTTAGTATTAAATTCCCAGTCGGTTAAACCAGCTTCATAAACATCTAAATATAATTTATACATTTTAGATAATTGATATGGGCGAGATTGAATACCTGATGCCATAGCATAATTTAATTTGCATTCAACACCCATCTTTTTTGCAAGCCTTACATTATCTAAAGCTGTATCTTCGTTTGCTTCGTCAATTACTGAAATAAAATCGGGTCTATAACCGACGAGTTCTAACATTTTATCTGATACGGCCCAGAAATCTTCTTCAGTAAATACTGAATAATCACCTTTAAGTCTAGAATCACCATAATGAAAGCTTGTTGTAATTCCCATTCGTGGATGTGTAAAAATATCTATCCACTTTTCAGGATTCTTATAAAAAGGCCATAGGTTTGTAGTAAAAGAAACGGTTGTTTGATAATTGAAAATTTCAATATGATCTAACAATTTTCGATAATACTTAGGATCCATCATTAATGGATCGCCGCCATTTACAATAATTGTATTGGTGTTTGGAAATCTTTTTAGAAATTTGAAAATATAGCTTAAACCCAACTGATCTTTTATGTCATCAGCAATCGATGTACTTGAACAAAAAGTACATTTAAAATTGCAACGTTCAGTTGGTTTAATAATTAATTCCATAAAGAAAAGCCTGCGTTAATTGTATATCTATTTACATTATCATTTGTTAGTTTTGCAACAGAATGCACAAACCTTGGATTCATATTATTTAACAATATAATCTTACCATTAGCAGGATAAGCCGTGTGTTTAAGCTCAATATTTTCTTGCTGCCAATCTCTTTCGCCAAGAGATAAGTATGATTGCCATTCTTTTTTCCAGTTTTGTTCTTCAGTAAAGTAAATTAAGAATCCGATATCGTGATCTTCAACTCCATCCCAATGCCATCCTAGATCGTCTGATCCATTCCATACATCGACGAATTTAAGTTTATAATTATATCCGCACACGTTTTGAAACCATTCATGATAATAACCTTCATTAAATAACTCTTCAATTACCATTCTATATGTTTCAGGAATAAGCTCTAAAGATTTTTGATTAATTTCTTGCTCATCTCTACGCTCATATTTTTGTCGATATAGTTGAGCTTCACCACCTTGATTAATACTCCAATCTGGAATTGCTTTATAAACCGGATGATCAATCCAATTCTCACTGAGTAGTTGTCCCCAGATCATAGCTTTTAAATGTGAAGGCATTTCCCATTCATCATATCCGTCCTTATAAAATTGATTTACATTCATATCGATGTTGCTCCTAAATATGAATCCCCAGTACTTATACTCGCAAGCTGTATCTCACTTACGCTTGCTTCTCTTATTATGCCTCTAAATGGCGCAGCTGTATGATAAACGTAAGATGGAAATATCACAGTCATTCCAGTTTCTGGCTGAATAATGTAAGGAGCAAACTCAGATCCAAACTCTTGTGGAAATCCTCTATTTGCGTTTACTCTTGGATCATGAAGAATTAATTCACCACCTTCACCAGAAATGTGATTATAATATATTGAAGTAAAATGAGAGTGACCATGATTATGCGGAGACATCCAATAGCCTGAGCCTGGAGTTGTTTTCCATTCTCGTATGTCGTATTTAAAATCGTTTAAATCAAGCTTATAATGATCTTTTAAAAAATCTTTATATCTTTCGAATGGATCTTGATATCCATTATTGAATACTTGTATTGGAGTGGACCACATCATAAACCTCACTTAACCAGCATGCTTCTTGTGTTCTAAAACTTTGCATATGGTTTGACAAAAAACATCCCATAGAACAGTATTGAAAATGTGGGCATTCAAGACAATTATATTGCTTGAACCATTCTTGTTCCATTTCGATTTTTGTTGCCGTTACATTTTTAAAATTATTCAACAGTATAGTACAGGCGCCAAATGAATTGTTTGGCATAATTGTTATTGTATCCATGCAGCTCATTTGCTTTTTTACTTTATTTGTATAATCAGCAAATGGTAAAGCTTTAGGATAATGCTCAAGCATATAAATCATAAAGTCGCGCAGTTGAATATCATTTGGAATAAACAACTTCATATTTTTCTCTGGTGTATAATAATCAAAATATATATCGAAGTTGTCGTAAAGATAATCAAAAAACTCTACGTCGCCATTCATGAACTTATTTATAGTTGGTCTAGTCATAATCACATTAGCAGACTTAATAAAGTCTTTGTAGTGCTTCACATTATCTTGAAATATTTTAAAATTCTTTTTATTAAATCTTGCTGCTGGATCAAAGCTTGTAAGTAACGTAGGATTAGATTGATAAAGAAAGTTATCTAATCTTTCTCTATTATCAAAGACCATATTACTTGTAAAACAAATTTCAAGACTAATATTTTGTTGATGCGCCCATGTATTTAATTCATGGCATAAGATTACATAATCATCAAATACTGTATCAGGCAAACCATCAGCAAATACTTCGCCTCCCATAAAGTGCACACTATAATGGTCCTTTGGAGTTTTTTGGATAATATTCTGTACAACCTGTATTTTTTCTAAAATTGTATCTATGCCTTCAAGACTATTATGATCTTGATTACAAAACGTACAGCTGAGATTGCAATATTCAAATAACGTAACAATGATCTCACCATCTTGAGATCTTTTATTTTGTTTCGTTATTATATCTACGTTTTGTGTGGGAATTATACTAGACAACATTATCAAATACCATATTACATACTAAACTATATCTCGTTTCTTTTCCGAGGTATGGAGTAACTTCATGCCAAATATAATAAGGAGCTACAACCATTAAACCAGTTTTAGGTTCTATTTCTATATATGCTTCTTTGGTAAATGATTTTTTATTTAAGAATCGTGGATCATATAATCTAAGCTTACCGCCTTCTTCAGAGTCATTTAGATAATATACACCAAAGGCATCAATCACATCATGAGTATGGCATGATTTAAAATCGCCAAACTTCATAGGATTGATAATATTCATAGAATCTATATTATAAGAAGATGATTCTTCGTACTGCTCACAAAGCGCATTAAATCCTTCAGTAAAGTAAGACTTAATTGTGAGCATATTATCTGTTTGCCACAAGTCAATATTATAATCAGCCACCGGCTCAGGAACCGTGGCTGATATTGCTTTAGTTGTATTTAAAACGTCTTGATTGAAATTATCGCTATTTACAAATTGTTTAATCCATATCGAAGACTCATAGCAATTTTGAATCATAAACTAAATAAGCCTAACTCACTATCATCGTTGTTTTTAAGTTTATAAATGTAACTTAAAAATAAAGAATTTACCTTAATTCTATCTTCAGATTCAAATACTGATGGACCTAAATGATTTCTATCATTATCTAATATTGTAGTAATATCAGCAGTTGTAAAGTTTTGTAATGCGGTATTATTATATACGAAATTCATCATATCATCTGTAAGAGCTTCTTCGATTGGAGTATTATTTGCGGTAACCGCTTGCAAAATATTTGTACGTATTGTACTAAATTGAATATTTGGGTGACGAGCAAGATAATCAGGAGATGAGAATTTATCGTCATCATCAAATAACCATCGGGTTTTATCATTAGTATCTCGAAGATCCATTAAATCTGTATTAGCATCAACTGACGACAATCCTAATACTGTTTGAGACCATCCTCTAAATAGATTACTAAATAACGATGACTTAAGAAACTGTACTTCTTCATTAATACGCTGTGACATAAGCTTATACATTTTTTCGCCAAGAGAAACATCGTATGTTTGATCGCCGTTTAATCTATTTGCAATCATCCATTCAATTCCAATTTTTTGCTTGGCATTAGTTCTAAATGTATTATAATCTGCGTCAGGTAAATCTAAAGTTGTTGCATCAAATACTTCTAAAAATTGAGTCTTTGTTCTAGGCACCCATGCATCTGCATTTGCTTGCTGTACTGCATCATATCCTTCAACTCCCCATATAAAAGAAGTTGTATTAAGTAGTTGACTATTTGTTCTAAATATGTTATAAGTTTTCCATACTACTTCCCTTGGCATATTTGGAAAGAATATTTTTAAGAATTTAGAAAAGAGTTGGTCGTAAGCAACAGTATCTACGTGTATATTAAGGCGTCCTTTATCTAATAATGCTTGAAAAAACGCTAGATCATTTGGGTAGGGAGTATCAATTTCTCGCAAAGGATCTTGTCCTTCAGGCATTGCAGGAGATGTAAAACCGGGAAATAGTTGCTCATATAACTGCACCCTGTGCATTTCATTACCCATGTTTGAATGCACCAGCTCAAGCGCATCCCAGTTTAGAATTGATAAATTAGGGCTGATAGTTAAATTATCAACGTTGTTGTCAAGTAAAAAATCGTACTTAACATAAACTCTATCAAAAAGCAGAAACATTTTCGTATCCTTTTTCTATAGCACGGGTGAAATCACCGTGTTTTATTTCTCCGGTTGATATTCCCCATGCCATAATTGCCATTGTGTTTTCCTCTGTTTGCCAATAATAAAATATATTAGCTCCTTTAAACATAGGCTCGTTAAATTGTTTTTCAAAATAATATACATCTAAGTCTTGATTTGTTAACAAAACCTGAGTATCTTCGTATTTAAATAATTGCACAAAATTCACGCCACAATAATCATAATCATCTATAGTTTCAAATTCTTCTTTTACCTTATCTTTAAAATCTTCAATCGAATATATGGCATACACTGAACAGCTTGCTAGCATAACAAGCCACTTATGAATTATTTCTTTATTTTTTTCGCAAAAAATCTCTATTTCTTTTTCGTCTAAAATATCTTGAACGTCATATCGACGCACAAAATCATATATGGCTGCGTTATGTAATATTTTAAGTACGCATACTTCAAGTTCATTGCTGTTAATTATGAGATTTGAATTCATATAATCTCTTACTAAAGACATTTTATCTTCTAAAGAAACATTATCAAAACCTGTAAGTTTGCATGGCACATCTAAATTGCTTAGATACGTAATAATCTTATCACCCTTTAAAAGACTTTTTTCATAGTCAATATTAAAAACGATACTATCATCACTAAAATACTCCTTAAGTAATTCAATAGGAATAGGAGCCACTGTATCTCTTGTATTCATTATCTTCTTCCTCTTGAGCCGTGACAGCTATAGTGACAGCTGTAATGGCAGACAGTTTGTTCTCTATATACTGCGTCATCTCGAATAGTTCTATAAGCGCCGCGAAGTCTAGCAAGATAGTGCTCCATACCAGTTTGTGCAGAATCTGAGCCGATAGTAATGAGATTTCCATTATTTGAAGGCCCTTGTGTTGGAATGGCAGGATCTGTAACATCTACTCTTTGACCAGTTTCTTGGTATGCTTTTTGTGTGTCATCAAATGTTCCCTGCTGGGTGCCTTGGGAATTAAATAATTGAACCGCGCGCATATTTCTTAGATGAGTCCACTGTGTTGTGCCAGTCACTAGCGCGTTTCGCGTGGCTGTTGCCTCAATAAGTGTTCCACTAATATTGCTGTCTGAAACGTAAGAGTCTTTTGCAGGTGGGCTAGCAATATCTCCTCCAAACCAATCGTCTGGAGCAGTACTGAAAGGCTTAGCGTCTAATCCCCACACAAGACCACCTCTTGCGTCGTCAGCGACATAATCTTCCCATCTGTCAATAACATTAGACTTTCTAACATTATTATTTAAAGATACCATTTTTAAGCTCCAATTCTAAGTATATGTACATTATTTATATCCTTCAGATGCTGCATTAAACTCTTAGGAGACGGGCATATTTCACCTTCCCACTCTAATTGATGACAATCTGATCCACATACATCAAATACCGGACAAGAAAAGCATGCAGGATTTCTATTTAATTCTTTAATTATAATATCACATCGGCCAGTAGATTTCATTACTTCTTTTGCGGGAGTATCGATATGCCCGTATGCTTTATGAGGAGCAGTATTAGGACATCCAGCTATACTACCATCTGCATTAATTGTCAATAGTTTTTGTTCGCAATCTCTACACCAAGTACCACGAGATGGATTATTATCTTCAAATTTAGCGTAAATGTTTTCCATAATTACATGAAAAATAGAATCTCTACTTTCGATTTGATTATGATATCTCATAAACCATTTATCTAATTCAATGTTAGATGGCCACATTTTTCCTTTAGCGTTACCATCCATAGTAATACGCTCAAAATCTAGTTCTTTAACACCAAGAGATTCCATATAAGAAACAATATCTCTTGGTTCCATATTAATTACATCTTTACTTAAACTCACAAAACATTTAATTGTATAGCCGCGTTCAACTAGCAGTTTTACGTTATCTTCCCATAGTTTTCTTTGCCTATCATTTGTAAAACGTATAGTAGGATCCCAAGACGTTCCAATTCTCTTATTTAAGACGTCGTCAAAAAACTCAAGTTTTTCATCTGTAAGTTTGTACACCAAATTTGTTGTCATACCATAATCGACACCTTCACCCTTTGTAAGTTCAACAAATTTGCGCATAGATTCGACGGAGGCAAGCATAGGCTCACCCCCGTGAAATTCGTAAAAAATTGTATCTCTGTCTAGCTGATTCACCCAATTGGCAGTACGAACTGGATCAAAATAAATTTTTGCTCCATTAATGCCAGAAGTAAAACAGTGAGAACAGTTTAAATTACAAGTCTCTGTCGTTTTAACGTAAACGCTCAAGTGACGCTGTGTCGCCAATCCCATGTGATGCCATTAATGCCTTTTCATAATTTAATGCTTTGTGCATTGTTCCCTTTGATATAATCAACTTATCACCCGGTTGCAATGCAATTTCTTTACCGTCTACTTCCATATTTTTAATTCCATCTTTACATTCGATAATAACATCTACATCGTCAGTATGTTCAGGAAATGTTGGACCATTTTTTGGATTATAGAAAGCATGAATTGTTCTATCATCGAACTCCCAATAGCGCTCCATTTGCTCTACTTTAATAGTGACTACACCTTGAGCTAAATGGCTAGACATCAAAGCGTTGTATTCTATAAAGTCGTTTGCTTTTATATAGTGCTGCAATTGTTGATGATCGATAATAGAGACGTCATGATTTTGATAACAAGCTTCGGATAACAAGTAAGCTTCAAATTGGTCAAATGTCATTCTAATCCTATCTTAATAATCTATATTTATAGTAACACATTCAGATGAAAATGTCAACTGTAAAAATCCTATAAATAGGTTTATATATGATGAGGTGAAATATGAAAATGGATGCTTTATGGCCGACTATGTTTGGCTCTGGTAATTTTGAAGTAGAAGGCTTAGTCGAATATATTTTTTCTAACTATGATTTAAGCTCAAGACCCGGCGTAGATGGAAACAGTATTTTTGCTGATAAACATTCCACAATGGAAAAGTTTAAAAAAGTAGTTTATAATAAATTTGATGAATATCTTATAAATACAATTGGTAAAAGAATTTCAGATTATGATAGTTATGAGATGAAAGCTTGGATTACCGGACATGGTAAGTACTATAGTATGTCAAATCATAATCATTCTGGTTCTCAATTGTCTGGAGTATTTTACATTATGGTAGAAGAAAAAGACGTAGGAGGCGAAATAGTATTTTCAGATCCTAGATCGAATTGTAATAGAGGATATGATGATTGGTTTTTTTCTTTGTTTCAAAACCATATTCATGTGCCAAAAACTGGTGACTATATGATATTTCCAAGCTTTGCATATCATTGCGTAAATCCTTATCTTTCTAGCCTTAGAATTTGTATACCGGTCGATTTATATTTGCATAGACAGTAAATATATAAATAGACTTACATGAACCTACAACTTAGTTAACTAAACGGAGAAAAAATAATGGCTCTTACATTATCATACGAAGTTACTAATCTTAGAGTAAAAGATGAAGTAAATTCAGAAGGCGTTACTTTGCCAAACGCAGTATGCCAAACTTATTGGAAAGTCACAGGAACGGACTCAGACGGAAACACAGGTGAATTTTCTGGAGCAACACCATTTTCAGCAGCTACCGTATCAGAAGGAGCATTCGTAGCTTTTGAAGATCTAGTTGAAGAAACTGTTATTGGGTGGATTCAAGCTGTAGTAGATGGTGATGCTAGTTATAAGGCTCACATCGAAGAGCAAATTCAGCGCATGATCCAGCAAGACCTTATTCAAGATCGCGCGATGCCTTGGGCACCTGATGACGTTACACCAACTCTTCCTGAAGATGCACCAGCAGCAGACGATCCAGCACCAGCTGGTGAATAATAAAGGAAACGCACCGTGACTTATACTTGGCAAATAATGAAGCTCGATTTGCAAGACGAGCTGAATCACGAGGGAACTCTCTTAGAAAACTCTATTGTGAGTATTAAGTGGAAACGCATTGTCGAAGACACGGATGGAACAATTGCTAGTTATGTAGGTAATACTAAGTTGTCGGCTGCTAACACAGCGGCCGCTGACTTTGTTGCTTTAATTGACGTAACTAATGCGATGGCTCTTGAGTGGGTGACAAACAGCGTAAGCTCAAAAGACCTCGAAAGAATTAATGAACAACTTGCAACTAAACTTGAAAGAAACAGAACTCGCACCGTGAAGCCGAGCTGGTAAGATATATAGTATTATATCACTGTTTTATATTATGGAGGTGACATGCACGATTTGCATATGGGTGGTCTTGCGACCTACGCTTTAAAAAGAGGCGGATCGCTACATCCTATTTTATTACCAAAATCTGTTTTAGGTAATGAAACAGGAATTATGAATCCATCTATCTTTATACATGATGGAAAGATTCTTATAAACGTTAGACACGTAAACTATATTCTCTATCATAGTGAAGGAAAAAAGTTCCCCCATCAGTGGGGACCGCTTGTCTATATTCATCCTGAAAACGACGTAACACTTAGAACTCACAATGTAATGTGTGAACTTGACGGGAACTTAAATCTCGTCAGTGCCGGACGTGTTAACATGAAATTAGATACTGATCCAACTTGGAATTTTATTGGATTAGAAGATGCTCGTTTATTCGAGTGGGATGGTAAATTGTACCTTTGTGGAGTTCGTAGAGATTGCTATGATGATAAAGGTAAAGGAAGAATGGAGCTTTGTCATATAGAGTTTAATGAAGAAGCTCAAGAATGGCAGGAACTTTCTCGACATCCAATTCCCGCACCAGGAAATGACGGAAGCTATTGTGAAAAGAATTGGATGCCTATTTTGGATATGCCATATCATTTTGTTAAATGGTGTAACCCAACTCAAGTTGTTCAATTTGACATTGAAGAAGGCACAACAACTGAAGTCTTTGTAGATGAAGGTGAACGTAAACCTTTCGCAAAAGACTTTAGAGGCGGTTCTCAAGTTCTACGAATTAATGATAATCAGCGCATGGCTTTTATTCATGAAACAAATCTTCTTAGAGATCCATTCGGTCGTAAAGATGGTGATTATGGCCACCGTGTCATAATTTGGGATAATGATTGGAATTTAATTCATGCTTCACGCAAGTTTCATTTTCTTGGTACATATTGGGATCATGTAACAAACACAGATTATAACATTGAATTTGTGACTGGCATGACGATACTTGGAGATGATATTTTGGTTTCTTTTGGTTTTCAAGACAACGCGAGTTTTATCTTAAGAATTCCCCAAAGTGTGTTTTTGCAATTTTTAACGGATACTGAATAATGAAATTTACAAATATGAATCTTTTAAATGATGTGGTGCTTGACTACCAGAATCCATATAAAATCTATAAGTTAGCACGAGAATACGATCGCTTAGAACAGGGTGCTGGCGCTTTTAGTTGGTATCTTAGAGCTGCTGACATGGCGAATGAGGACGAATACGGTGAGCGTTGGATTCAATATAAGTCTATGATTCTCGGCGCATTCATCTATGATCGTAATGAAAATCGTAATCATAGCACAGAAGGCTTACTTAAAATTGCCATTGAAACAATGCCTGAAAGACCAGAGGCTTACTATTTCTTATCTAAATTTAAACAAGAAAGAGATGATTGGCGAGAAAGCATGATGTATGCTGCTATTGGTATTTCTCATATCGAATCATCAGTATCAGATATTCCAGCGCTTGATCCCCCAGATAATGATTTAAAGTATCCGGGCGAGAATGCTTTGCGTTTATTATATGCAAAAGCTAAGTGGAAAACTGACGGTAGAGACTCTTCAAAGAATTTAGCATTTAATTTAAAATATAAAAATAACTTATCAGCAGAATTAGATGCAGAAGCTACCGAATTATTAGATAAATGGCACGGCTATCCTAGCACATTAACTTATCATCATGTTGACTGGGATATGTATAAATTTAAATTTAATGGAATAGAATCAGTAGACCGTAACTATTCAAGACATTTTCAAGATATGTTTGTATTGTCTTGTTTAGATGGAAAGAAAAATGGTACTTTCATTGAAATAGGATCTGGTCATCCTAAGCTTTACAATAATACAAAATTGCTTGAAGAAAAGTTTAATTGGAAAGGTATATCTCTAGATAATAGCGAACGTATGTGTCATATATTTTCTAGAGAAAGAAAGACACCGGTTATTTTAGCTGATGGCGCAAATCAAGATTACACGGCGCTGTTTAAACAAAATTGCTTTGAACAACAAATTGACTTTTTAAGAATTAATGCAGAATACGCATCTTTAGATTGTTTAAAGAACATTCCATTTGATAAACACGAATTTAATGTAATACAATTTCAGCACAATGCTATTTGGTGGGGTGAAGAGTTTAGAGACGAATCAAGAAAGATACTTAAGCAAATTGGATATATATTATTAGTACCAAATGTTGCTGTTGATCCCAAGTCTCCTTATGAAGATTGGTGGGTTCATCCAAATATTGCAAATAATAATCCACAAATGAAAACTGCAAATCAAGTAAACTTTGCTTGGGATTATATGATGGGAGAAGTTTAATGGGAATGAGAGTTGTTATTGTTACAGGAGGATTCGATCCTCTACATTCTGGACATATTGCTTATTTTAATGCAGCAAAAGAACTTGGTGATATTCTTTGTGTAGGTGTAAATAGTGATGCATGGTTAACTCGTAAAAAAGGTAAGCCATTTATGCCTTGGGAGGAACGTAAAGATATTGTCCATAATATTAAATCAGTAGGTTATGCCTTTGATTTTAATGACGATGATGATTCAGCCATTGATGCTATTCGGCATATTAAAGAGTATTTTCCCAATAATTCTGAAATCATTTTTGCAAATGGTGGTGATCGCACAAAAGAAAACATACCAGAAATGGTATTTGATGATGTAAACTTTGTGTTTGGCGTAGGAGGAGAGGATAAAAAGAATAGCTCTTCTTGGATTCTATCCGAATGGGATAAACCAACAACAGAGAGATTGTGGGGTAGATACAAAGATCTAGATCAAAATGGACATTGGAAAGTAAAAGAACTTACTATTGATCCTGGTAAATCATTAAGCGATCAAAGACATTTTGCAAGATCTGAGCATTGGCATATTGTTGACGGTAATTTAGAAATGTCTCTTGAATTTAGCAATGGTTATAAAACATCGAAAGTTTACAAATCTGGCGAAAGCATCGACATTCCCAAGAAATCGTGGCATAAAGCGACAAACGTCGGCAACTATCCTTGTAAAGTAATTGAAGTTTGGATGGGTGACATGCTGTCTGAAGATGATATTGAGAGAAGAAACTAATATTATTTTGTAGTAGATAAATCTATTATACCATCGTCCAGATTATTGTCAACTCTTTTTTTATAAATATCTAAAATAATTTGTCTTTAATCAAAGGAGAATAAGATGGCTTTTCAACTATCAACGGATGTAAGAAACGGAACCTTGCAAGCCATTGAAACCACTGTTGGTGCTTCACCTATTTTAACAGTACACTCAGGAGCAGTCCCATCAGATTGCGCTACTGCAAATACCGGTACTGTTCTTGCTACTATGATTTTACCATCCGATTGGTTTAACAATCCAGTAAGCGGCCAAATCACTTTATCTGGCACATGGCAGGATCTTTCTGCAGATGCTTCGGGTACAGCAAGCTATTTCCGTATGCACCAATCTGACGGTACAGTATGTCATATGCAAGGAACAGTGACTGCAACAGGTGCAGGTGGTGATATGCAATTAGATAATACTAATATTGCAACAGGTCAGCAAATCAACATTACTGCATTTACCATTACGGCAGGTGGGGCATAATTTAAAGGACAAGCCCCATGTCTGCTAATGGCGCATTTACATCTACATTAGACTTTAATTTTATTGCTGGTGCTGTAGTATCTGTAAAAGGGCCGTTGTCCGTACAAATTGATACTATTACATCGATCACCGGCGTATTACCTATCTATGGTGAATTACAGCCATATACATTACCACTTATAGGTACGTCTTTAATAGAAACACCCACGCTGTATGCGTCAGCCACCGATTTAAGTACTAGTTTTAGTGTATCTGGTACTATTCAATTTGGTGTACAAAGATATTTAGATGCAAATAATTCTATTGATTTTGCATTAGATACTGTTCCTGGCTATGTAACTACTCATGCCTATGCAGATCTTTTACTTGAATTTCCATCTACTACAAACATTTATGTATTTTCAGAAGGCCCTGTTTCAGTTGCAACGAGCTTTTCATTAGCTGGTAAAGGATTAAACTGGGATACTCATATCTACGATAGATATGGCGCTAATGGAATTAGATTTACGGGCCCAGAATCTAATGGTACAAATATTAAAATAGAAAGCAACGGCGTTAAACTTGTAAGCAATGGTATAGGCTTTGCTGAAATTATCTAAAACAAATAAATAAAAGTAAAATCCGGAGAAAACAATGGCTGCAAGCTTCTATATAAAACAAAATGATACTGCACCAACCATTGAAGCTGTTCTTACAGATTCTAATGGCAGAGTCAAATCTATGGCCGACACTTCTACTGTAAAGTTTCATATGAAAAGCGAACAAGGTACTATCTTAGTAGAAAATGGTATCGGTTCTGTCGTTAACGGTGCTAAAGGAATAGTTGCTTACCAATGGCAAAGCGGTGATACTTCAAACACTGGCATTCATAATGCTGAGTTTCAAATTGAATATAATAATGGCCAGATAGAGACTTTCCCAAACACAGGTTACATTCGTGTAATCGTAAAAGATGAGATAGCATAATGGCACAACCACAATCAAGAGAAGAATTTACAGATTACGTTCTCCGAAAAATCGGCGCGCCGGTTATCGAGATCAACGTAGCTGAAGAGCAAATAGATGATCGCATAGATGAGGCTATTTCATATTGGCGTGATTATCATTATAATGGCAGTCAACTTATTTACTTAAAGCATCAAATTACAGAACAAGACAAAGAAAACGGCTACATTACTTTACCACAAAAGCTGTTAGGTATATCAAAAGTATTTCCGTTTGATACATCAATTTCTACTGGCACTGGTATGTTTAATGTTCAATATCAATTTGTATTGAATAATCTAACCGATTTAACAAACTATAATCTTCAACACTACTACATGACAATGCAGCATATTGAGTTTATGCAAGAAATTCTTGTAGGTAAACCTATGATTCGTTACAACAAACATGTGAATAGATTATATGTAGATACGGATATTTCTCACTGGGTAGAAGGTCATTACATTATTATTGAAGCATATGATGTGATTGATCCAGATGCATATTCAGATGTTTGGGAAGATCGTTGGCTGCAAAATTATGCAGCAGTATTGATTAGAGAGCAATGGGGTTTAAATTTAACTAAATTTACAGGAATGCAGCTTGTTGGTGGTGTTCAGTTCAATGGAGAGCAGATCTTAGCCGAAGCAAGAGAAGAAAGAAGAGCAATGGAAGAGGAAGCAGTACAAAATTTACAACCTCTCACATATAACTTTATTGGATAAAATATGGCCACTAGCGCGTACTTTAGAAATTATAATAACTTCAACGAACAGAACTTAATTGATGATTTAGTAATTGAATCGATTAAGATCTATGGTCTTGATGTTACATATATTTCTGGAGAATTTAACAACAGAGACGAAGTCTTCAATGAAGATGATATGCCTTTCTATGACGAGAAGTACGAGTTCGAAGCTTATGTTAAGAATGTAGATGGGTTTGAAGGCGAAGGTGATTTCCTATCCAAGTTTGGTTTAGAAATACGAGACCAAGTTACGTTTACGGTAGCAATACGAACATTTGAAAGATACGTTACTAGAACAAATCAAACTAAGGTTAGACCAAGAGAAAATGATCTCATCTGGCTTCCATTGAATCGAAAAATGTATCGTATTACATATGTTGAGCATGAGAGTGTATTCTATCAGACTGGTAAATTGCAAGTTTATGATATTAAATGCGAGCTTATGGAGTTCTCAAACGAAAGATTCGATACTGGCATCTATGAAATTGACCATTATTTTGATGACGTTAAAACCACATCAGACACTGTTTCCACACTTGAAGATCTTGAAGAGACAGATCCATTAGCGCAAAACTTAGTATTTGAAGATGTTGCTGATGATATCATTGATTTCTCTGAAATAGATCCATTTAGTGAAAGCATTAGTACTCAGGATACATAAGAATGGCAATTGCAAATTATTTCTACAATGAATCAACAAGAAAATATGTAGCACTGTTTGGTACTATCTTTAATCAGTTAAAGATTACTCGAAAAGATAATGCAGGTACTACAACACAATCTATGCTTGTGCCTCTATCTTATGCACCTTTTCAAAAGGTTTTGGCTCGACTAAATCAAGATCCTGATTTGTTGAATAGTCGCAGAACTGCGATTCGCTTGCCTCGTATGTCTTTTGAAATTGCAAGTATTACATACGACCCATCTCGTAAAATTGCGTCTACTATGAAAATGCGTAAAGATGCAAAGGCAGAATCTGAAAATTCTCGTAATTTCTTATATGCTTCTGTACCTTATAATATCGATTTTCAATTATATATTATGACAAAATATCAAGAAGATGCTACGCAATTAATGGAACAGATTTTACCGTTCTTTACTCCAGACTGGACTGTGTCTGCTAAAATGATTCCGGATTTAGATCCTATTGATATTCCGGTTATTTTAAACAGCATTACTACAGAAGATCTGTATGAAAACGATTTTGAAACTCGTCAATCTATTCTTTATACTTTGAGTTTTACTCTTAAAGGATTTTATTTTGGTCCTGAAAAGAAACGTAAAGTCATTAAATTTATTGAAGCAGACATGTATACCAACACTACTGCTAATACAACACCAGAAGAAAAAGTTATTGTTAAGCCAGGAATGGATTCAAACGGTAATCCTATTACACTTCGCGGCGAAGAAGCAATTGCTACAGCAGCACTTGTAAATGGGCGAGTCGATACAATTACAGTAGTTAATGACGGCCAAGGTTATGCCACTGCGCCAACCGTTACAATTGCGGCGCCAATAACAACCAATGCTTCGGCAAACGCAACAATCACCAATACAGAAGTTTCTTCAATAAACGTTATTGAAGGAGGAGGATATTATAGTTCTACTCCAAACGTATTAATTTCAGATCCTGATCTTTCAGCAAATACAGCTCTTGGTGAAGCAGTAATAGGAGCAAACGGTGACATTACTTCAGTTACTGTAACAGATGCAGGTCGCTACTATAACACAGCAACAGTTACGATTAGCGAGCCACCAGATAAATCGCCATACATTAAATTCGGCACAGATGCTTTATATTTTGAAGCAGACACAGATGAAGTTTTAATCCATACAATGGCGACAAACCTTATTACCGCTGGCCAAGGCTTCGCAGTTGAATTTTGGATTTACCCAGAAGAAGTTCCAATTTCAGGTGTTCATAACGTTATCCATTGGGATGGCAATGATATGCGATTTGAAATAGAGCCTGACGCAGAAATCGTTTATAGACCAAATTTCAACAGCCCACCAATTCGATGTACACCTGAAGTTCTAAACTTGAATCAATGGAATCATGTTAGATTAGAACACTTTGGTGGTACGGCAAGATGGTTAATTAACGGCGTAGTAGATCAAGGCGGAAACGCACCACAAGGTTTTATTCTAGGTGGTGGTGTTGAGGTTATTGCTGGCCAACGTGGAGCAACACCGTCATTCAAAGGATCGATTGATAACGTAATCATTACGCAAATCACTGGTCTTACAGCTGTTGGATCATACACAGTACCAACCGTAGCACAAACAGGATCTGATTTTACTGGCAATTTTGAAAAGCAGCCAGCAACTGCAAATGTTCAAGTTACTGATGGCGAAGTGACTGGAGTTACAATTATAGATGGTGGTGCAAATTACGCAAATACAACACCAACTATTACCTTTACGGCACCTGACGACACTCCTGCGAGCTTCAGAGCCACCGCCACAGCTACTCTTACAGACGGTGTTGTAACTGGAATAAATATTACTAGTAGCGGAAAGTTTTATGAAACTGCAAATGTGACCATTGATGTCGCCGCAGCGATTACAGCAACCGCTAATGCAACAATTGATTCGCACGGAGATGTATCTGCAATTACGATAACAAATCCAGGTGCAGGTTATTCTTCAGCTCCTGTGGTTACAATTTCAGATCCAGCATCTGCTTCTGTACCATATACTGACATTGAATTTGATGACAATTGGGGTATTATTACAATATTTGAGGATGTATAATGAACAATGATGATAAAATTTCTTCTGCTCTAGGTATTAGACCCTTATCAGAAGTTGAGCAAGATACACCAAAAGAAAATGATAAGCTTGATAATCCTCCTGCTGAAATAGAAGAATCAAGTCCGCCGGCATTAATTGATAACTTTGAAACTCAAGAAGAGAATCTCAAAGACTTAGAAACTGCTCGCCAAAATATTCAAGGTGTTATGGAAACTGGCGAAGAAGCTATGCGCGAAATGCTTGAAATTGCAAAGCAATCTGAGCACCCAAGAGCATTCGAAGTTGTTTCTACTTTAATGAAAACAGTGCTTGATGCAAATAAAGATTTTGCTGATATGTCTTCAAAAAAGAGATTTGTAAAAGAAGAAATCAATGGGCCTAAAGAAGCAGCTCAAACTAATGTTACAAATAACAACTTAATTGTTTCAACTGCAGACTTGTTGAAAATGATCAAAGGCGAAAACGAAGATGGGTGACGGCTACTTAGGTAATCCTAATCTTAAAAAAATTGCAGAACAAATCGAATGGACTCCTGAGTTATTGCAGGAATACATGAAGTGTGCTCAAGATCCAATTTACTTTGCATCAAAATATATTAAGATTGTGCATGTAGATAGAGGATTAGTTCCTTTTGAAATGTATGATTACCAAAAAGAAATTTGCGAAAAGATCTTTAACAATCGCAGAGTTTCTGTTTTAACTGCGCGTCAGTCTGGTAAGACCACAACAGCGGTTGCTGTAATATTACATTATATTCTATTCAATGAATTTAAAACCGTGGCTATCCTTGCAAACAAAGGTGATGCATCTCGCGAAGTGATGGCTCGTATTAAGTTAGCATTTGAAGCATTGCCTAAATGGTTACAGCAAGGTGTTGAAGAATGGAATAAAGGTAATATTGCATTAGAAAATGGGTGCCAAGTATTAGCTGGTACAACATCTTCTAGCGCAATTCGTGGTAAATCTGTTAACTTCCTATATCTAGATGAGGTAGCCTTCATCGAGGGATACGATGAGTTTTTTGCTTCAGTATACCCAACTATTTCATCCGGTGACACCACGAAGCTTCTAATGACCTCTACACCCAATGGTCTGAACCACTTTTGGAAAACATGTAAAGGCGCAAAAGAAGGCACAAATGGCTACGAATATATAGAAGTAATGTGGTATGATGTACCTGGCCGAGATGAAAAATGGAAGAAAGAAACAATTGAATCACTCGACCATGATACAGAAAAGTTTGCGCAAGAATACGAATGCCAATTTTTGGGAAGCTCTGGTACCTTAATTAGCGGTGCTTGCCTTAAAAATTTATACCCTGAAAATCCTCTAGTTCAAGGTGAAGGTTTTCTTCAATATGAAAGACCAGAGCAAGGCAAGCAATATGTGATTACTGCTGACGTCGCAAGAGGTAAAGGTTTAGACTATTCTACATTTACAGTATTTGATATTACTGAAATGCCATATAGACAAGTGGCGGTTTTTAGAGACAACTTTATTGGACCAATCGACTTCGCTTCCGTTCTGAATCGAATTGGTTTAGTATATAATAAGGCTGGAATACTCGTAGAAATTAACGATATTGGTGGACAAGTTACCGATGTTTTGTTGATGGATTACGGATACGAAAACTTGCTTTATACACAAAACTCAGGTAGATCTGGTAAAGTACTATCTGGTGGATTCGGAAAAAATATAGATAACGGAATCAGAACAACTAAGACTGTAAAAGGAACTGGTTGCTCTATGCTTAAGATGTTAGTGGAACAAACTCAATTATTCATACGAGATTTTGAAACTATCCAAGAATTAAGCAGATTTTCTAAGAAAGGCAATTCATATGAGGCTGAGCCTGGTTTTCATGATGATTTAGTTATGAATCTTGTATTGTTTGCATGGATGACTGAGCAAGCATATTTCAAAGATATGACTGACATAAATACTTTAATTAAGTTAAGAGAAAAAACAGACGAGCAAATTGAAGAAGAGATGTTACCTTTTGGATTTATAGATGATGGTGGTGAATTCTATGAGGAAGACGGTCTTGTACTATGAAAAAGCTCAAAAAAAGCAAAACAACAATTTTATAAATAGAAACAGCAATATATGATAAAAACGCGTTTCTAATTTAAAAAGGAGAAAAACATGGCTTTTTCCGTAAGTCCTTCCGTCATTGTTCGTGAAGTGGACGCATCGCAGGCGGTTCCTGCTGTTGCGACATCGCCCGCGGCTATGGCTGGTGTATTTAGATGGGGCCCAGTAAATGAACCTATTCTAATTACGTCAGAAAACGAGTTGGTTGATCGTTTTGGTAAGCCAACTGATGACAACTACGAAACATTCTTTACTGCAGCAGACTATTTAGCTTATTCAAATGCTTTATATGTTGTTCGCGGTGATACAGGTACAAAAGCAGATTCAACAAACGTTGTTCTTGACGCTAACAACAATGTCGATATGGCTGCGTCATTTTATGGTGCATTCGAAGCTAAGTACAAAGGTGCATTAGGTAATTCCCTTGAAGTTGCATGGGTAACATCTGGTTCATTTTCAAATGATTTTGTAACCGTAGGTGATATTCCGCAAGATAGTCTTTGGGAATTAGTTGATGGAGATGCTAATACTAACCCATCTACTCAAGAAATTGCATTTAACGGCAACGAAGTTTCATTCCAAGTAGCAAATACAGGGCAACTTGGAGCATTAACTGCAGGCGATATTCTTGTAATCGGTAACGATAGTGTTGGTTATCAAGAGCTCGAAGTTACTTCATTCGCAGAATCTGCAAACACAAATCTTGGCGCTAACACAGATCCATTAGCGACAGACGACGATTATGTTCAATTCTATGAATATTCAATCGGATTTAACAAAAGATATACTCTTGCTGAAACAAGACTCTCAGCGCTTTCAATGACTAAAAAATGGCAGCATAACAGCATATTTGCTGGTGCTCCTGCTGCAAATCACTTGCATATTGCAGTTATTGATGCAGGTGGAGAGATCTCTGGCACTGTAAATGCGGTACTCGAAAAGTTTGAAAACGTATCTACAACAGATGGAGCTACACTTCCACAAGGTAACTCAAACTATTATGAAGACGTAATTGAAAACATGTCAGCATATGTGGCGGTTGCAAATACATTACCAATTGGTACAGCCACAGACAGCAAAGCAGTTTATGAAAGAATGGCTGATGGTACTGATGGAAGCACAGAGTCTACCGTAACATTATCTACATTAGGATTTGCTTTAGACGAGCTTAAAAATGCTAATGAACTTGATATTTCGGCAGTACTTGGCGGTAAAGCAGATGATTCAGCACAAAGAGCAAACTACATTGTTTCAAACATAACAGATTATCGTAGAGATTGCGTAGCATATCTATCACCATCTAAAGAAGCAGTTGTTGATGAGCTTAAAACACAAGCTAAAGTAACAAATGCAATTACATGGCGTAATAAAGTACAGAATTCATCTTATTCGTTTATAGATTCAGGCTACAAATATCGTTATGACAAGTACAATGACGTATATCGCTATACACCATTAAATGGTGATATGGCAGGTCTAGCAGCAAGGGTAGAAACTTTCGAGTCTCCAGCTGGCTTCCGTAAGGGCATCATTAAAAATGTTGTTAAGCTTGCATTGAACCCAGGAAAAGCTCAAAGAGATCAGCTATATTCAGCAGACATTAACCCAGTTATGGCACAGGCAGGCCGTGGTATTGTTCTATTTGGCGATAAGACAGGTCTGGGATCGGCAAGCGCATTCGACCGTATTAATGTACGCAGATTGTTTATCGCAGTTGAAAAACAAATCGCTACAGCAGCAGAAAGCTTCTTGTTCGAATTCAACGATGAATTTACTCAAACACAGTTTAGAAACATTGTTGATCCATTCCTTCGTGACATCCAAGGGCGTCGTGGTATTATTGATTTCAGAGTGGTTTCTGACTCTACAGTCAATACTCCAGAAGTGATCGACCAAAACAAATTCCGCGCAAGCATCTTTATCAAGCCTGCACGTTCTATCAACGTTATCGAACTTACATTCGTAGCGACAAGAACAGGCGTAGAATTTGACGAAATCGTTGGCCAGCTCGCTTAATAAATAGTTTAAAAAGGAGAAAGACACATGGCATTTAACATCAACCAGTTCAAATCAGAACTCGTGGGTGGCGGTGCACGTCCTACGCTCTTCCAATGTCAAATCACTAACCCAATCAACCCGGCTGCTGATATTAAAGTTCCCTTTATGGTCAGAGCCGGTGGGATTCCTGAATCGGTTGTAGGTCAGTACACTGTACCGTACTTCGGCCGTCAGGTTAAATATGCTGGTGATAGAACATTTGCAGACTGGACAGTCACAATCATCAACGACGAAGACTTCGCTATCCGTAACGCTATGGAAGAGTGGATGAACTTTATTAACTCTCATGATTCAAATTCAAGAGGGTTACCGCAAGAGTACAAGTCTACAGGACAAATTACTCAATACAGCAAAGATGGATCGCCTCTGCGTACATACGTTTTCGAAGGTATGTTCCCAGTAGGGGTTGAAGGTATCCAGATGGATTGGTCGCAAACTGATTCAATCGAAGAATTCAGTGTAACATTCCAATATGATCTATGGAGAGTTGAAGGAAACACTGGCATTCCAACTACATAATTTTTATATAATGGAGAATTGATCCGTGGCAAAGATATTTGGTTTCGAAATAAAAAGGGCGGAAGAAAATGAGGATAATGTTCCTGTTTCTTTCGCCGAGCCACAAAACGATGATGGCGCAATCACCGTCGGTAACGCGATGGGCGGATTCTATAGTACTATTCTTGATATGGAAGGTACTGCTAAAACAGAATCCGAACTTGTAACAAAATATCGTGGAATGGCAATGCAACCTGAAATTTCTCAGGCTGTTGATGAAATCGTAAACGAATCTATTAATATCGATATTAATGATGAGGTTGTCGAGCTAGTGCTTGACGACACGGATCTACCTGACAAAGTAAAAGATAAACTCAGTGAAGAGTTTAAACATATCTTAAAATTGCTTGATTTTAGCCACATGGGCTATGACATTTACAGTAAATTCTACGTAGACGGTCGTTTAAATTATCACGTAATTATTGATAATGATAATATCAAAGAAGGTATTAAAGAGCTTCGTTACGTAGATCCTCGTAAATTAAAGCTTATTAGAGAAGTTGATAAGAAAGGTAAAGACCAACACTCTGGTTTACCTATTAAAAAAGTAAAAGCTGAGTATTATATGTACTCAGAAAACGGCTTTGGTTCAGACTCTAAATCATCTAGCATGTCTGGAACACAAGGCTTTAAGATTTCAAAAGACTCTATTGCAAGAATTACATCAGGACAAATGAGTGAAAATAATGCTCTTGTTTTGAGCTATTTGCATGGCGCTATCAAACCTCTTAACCAGTTAAGGATGCTTGAAGATGCTACAATCATTTATACTCTTACGAGAGCTCCTGAAAGACGAGTTTTCTATATTGACGTTGGCAACTTACCTAAATCGAAAGCTGAACAATACATAAGAGATATGATGGTTCGTCATAAGAATAAGTTACAATACAACTCTTCTACTGGTGAAATCAGCGATTCTCGTAAAATGATGACAATGACCGAAGACTTTTGGTTCCCACGTCGTGGTGGTGAGCGTACAACAGAAGTTGATACAATGGCTGGTGGTAGTGCTGCTGGATTGTCTGGAGATGAAAATCTACAATACTTCCAACGTAAATTATTTAAAGCGTTGAAAGTTCCATTGTCACGTTTAGAACCAGAAACAATGTATTCATTTGGTCGTGTGTCAGAAATCACTCGTGACGAAATGAAGTTCGGTAAATTCATTAAAAGACAGCGCGCTCGTTTTTCAGGTATCTTTACGCAGATTCTAGAAAAGCAATTGATCTTAAAAGGAATTATGACTCCTGAAGAATTTGCTGAAGTTAAAAACTTAATTAGATACGATTTTATTTCTGACAATTATTTCGATGAATTAAAAGAAGCTGAGATTAACCGCGAAAGACTTACCACACTTCGCGAAGTTGAAGAACATATTGGTACATACTACTCTCGTGATTGGGTACGTAAAAATGTTCTTCGTATGTCTGAAGATGATATTAAAGAGATGGACAAAGAAATTGCAGCTGAGGCTGAAAACGAGGCGCCTGATGACGAAGAGACGCCAGATGATATGGAAACACAAAGCAACAGCTCACCAACGAATTCAAAAGAAATAAATGGATAAATATAATCAAAACAAATTCTTAGGAGACTTAAAATGAAATCCTTTAAAAAATTCGTAACTGAGGTTGCACAACCAAAGCCGGAAGAAGAAAAAAGATTTAAGGATCAGCACACTTATGAAGTGATTAAGCATCCTGTTGCTACAGATGCTCAGTTTACTGGTGATATCGATAAGCCAAAAGCTAAGCGCATCGCTGATCAAGAAGGCGATGCTAATTATGATAAAGCAGTAAAAAATCCTGAAAGACGGATGGCTGCTGAATCAGTAAATGAAGAAGCAGAGCAAATTGACGAGATCTCAAAAGATTTGGCTCAGCGTTATTACACTAAATCATACGATGCGCAGCGTAAAGCTATGAACACAATGATTGATACTGAAAAAGCGAGAAAGCCTGAAAAGAAAAAAGCATATGATGACGCTAGAAAAACATTCCACAAGCGTGGAAAAGGCACAGATATGGCTGCTAAGCGTTTAGCCTATAAAGGTAAAAATGAAGAAGTAGAGCAAATCGACGAGATCTCAAAAGCATTAGCATCTCGTTACTTAAAAAAGGTTCCAGCTTCCGCTGCTGATGCTGGCGACAAAATTGGTCGTTCAAGCGCGAATCAAGCAGGAGCGTCTGCAGACGTTAGAAAAGGATACGAAAAAGATCGTAAGAAAGGAATTAAAACCTTTCTAAATCGTCACAGAGGTACAGAACTTGCAGTAGCTAAACTTACTGGTAAAGCCAAGCAAAATGCTACTGAATCTACTGCAGACGATCGCGCGCGCTTTGATGCTGCTGACGATAAAGACAAAAAGAAAGTAACACTTCCAAAAGCTCCTTGGGATAAAAAGGATGAAGAGCTTTCAGCAAAGCAAAAGAAGATTGACCATAACAAAAATGGTAAAATTGATGGACACGATCTTGCAATGCTAAGAAAAAAAAAGAATGAAGAAGTAGAGCTTGACGAAACTACATCATCTGCCTTAAAGCGTCCTGTTACTCAAACAGGCCCAGATGGTAAAACACGTACTGTTATGAAAAAAGCAAGAAATGATAGAACTGATGATAGAGGTCAAGATAAACTTGAATCAGTTGAAATGATTGACGAAGCCATGAAAATGAAAAGAGGTCCAATGCGTTTAAAAGACGGATCTCAAATTATGGTATCAAAAGAGGATGCAGATCTATTAAACAGAATGTTTAAAGATTTGTCAGCTAATAACCAACGTCAAATGCAAAAAGTAATGATGATGGATAAAGCTGGCTACGAAGAAATTCGTGGATTTGCGAAAGAGGCTCTTTAATGGCTTGGGTAGCTGTACCAGGATCTAATAGTATATGGGAGTATGATAATGCTCCGGCCTCGGGCGAATACTACGAAGATGCAAACGGTACAGTATCTGGTGGGGTAAGATCCTTTACACCGCCTGGTGGAAACGCACAAGAAACATATGTCAAATGCCGAAAAGTAGGTGAAACTACTGTAAGAGGCGAATTGAACAAGAACTATTATGATGCCCGCGTGTAATAATATTATAAATATAATCAAAAGATATTATAAGGATTAGAAATATGAAGCTTATTGCAGAAGTAAATGAAGAAGCAAAAGTACTAACAGAACTCAATGAAGAGACTGGTAAAAAGTCTTACTTCATCGAAGGCATCTTCATGCAGGCAGATCTTAAAAACCGCAATGGGCGAGTCTATCCTTCTGCGGTTTTAGAAAAAGAGATGAAGCGTTATCAAAAAGACTTCATCGACACGAAACGTGCGCTCGGCGAGCTTGGTCATCCAGAAGGTCCAAGCATTAATGGCGATCGCGTATCTCATCTTATTACAGAGATGAAACAAGACGGATCCAACTTTACTGGTAAAGCTAAAATCCTTGGAACACCAATGGGTAACATTGTAAAAGAATTCATGGATGAAGGCGTAAAAATCGGTGTATCTACTCGTGGTCTTGGTTCTGTAAAACCAACAAACCAAGGCATTATGGAGGTTCAAGATGATTTTCATCTTGCTACTGTAGATATTGTGACTGATCCATCTGGTCCTAATTGCTTCGTAAATGGGATTATGGAAAATACTGAATATTATTATGATATTGCTGCTGGACACTGGCTGCCACAACAAGAATCAGTTGAAGAAGTAATTGAAGAAATTCAGGAAACGATTGAAAAAGAAGTCAGAAGGGTCGTTCGTAAAGTGGACGAGAGCACTGCTGCTCAACTGTTCGAGCGCTTTGTGAATTCTCTGAGAAAATGATTTTTTAATAAATAAGAAACATATAGAATAACCACTAGAATAGGGAGTAGAACATATGTCAAATGAGCTAGACGAAAAAGTCGTCCCGCACACTGGCGGCGAAGGCGTTAAGCCAGCTGAGACACCAGAACCAGTTGCTGGTGAAGGTGGTGCAGTTGCTAAGAAAAAAGCTGATGTTAAAAAAGCTGTAGATCCGTCTGCAGACAAAGTTGACGCAGTTACACCTGGTCAAGGCGCAAAAGTTGCTGAAGAAGCAGAAGTAGAAGAAGAAGTAGTCATTGAACACGATGCTTCAATTGCTGCTATGTTTGAAGGCATGGATCTTGCAGAAGACTTTAAATCAAAAGTTACTCTTGTTTTTGAAGCAGCAGTAAATGAAGCAGCAGCTACTAAAGCTGAAGCAATCGTTGAAGCAAAAACAGCAGAACTAGAAACAGAAATGAATGAATCAGTTCAGAGTAAAGTTGACCAAATCGTAGAAAACCTTGATTCATACCTTGACTACGTAGTAGAAGAGTGGATGAAGGAAAATGAATTAGCAATCGAAACTGGTGTTAAAGTTGAGATGGCTGAATCATTAATGGACGGACTTAAGTCCTTGTTTGAAGAGCACAACATCGAAGTTGACAACGAAACAGTTGACGTAGTTGCTGGGCTTGAAGAACAAGCCGAAGAGCTTAAGAATGCTGCTAACGAAGCAATTAACGAGTCAGTTGCTTTAAAGGCAGAAATTGCTTCACTTAAAGCTGAAAGAGTTTTCGAAGAAATGACTGAAGACCTAACAATCACCCAGCGTGAGCGTCTCAAAGTTCTTTCTGAAAAACTTGATGCTGATAACATTGATGAATACAAGACAGATCTTGCTACTTTGAAAGAATCTTTCTTTGCTAAAGCCGCTCCGGTTGTAGAGGAAGCAGTTGAAGAGGAAGAAATTATCACAGAAGAAACTGCACCGAAAGCTCCAGTTTCAGATTATTCTTCAATCAATGCTTTAGTTAATGCTCTTAACTCAAGATCAGCAAAAAATTAAATTATATAAATAGATCCAGATAGAACTTATTTAACAAGGAGATAGACAATAATGGCACAGTCAAACTATCAAGCACTTGTGGAAAAGTGGGGCCCAATTCTTGAGCACGATTCTTTTTCACCAATTGCAGACCAGCACAAGAGATCAGTCACTGCGACTATTCTTGAAAACACAGAAAAAGCTCTAGCAGAATCTGGCGATTTGTCAGCTAACATGAGCTCACTACTTATGGAAACACCAGCTAACGACGCAACTACAGGTGGTTTTGGTTCAGGTTCAGCAGCGGCAGGTCCAACTGCTGGTTATGATCCAGTACTTATCTCATTAGTACGTCGTGCAATGCCAAACCTAATGGCATATGACATTGCAGGTGTTCAGCCAATGACAGGCCCAACAGGCTTAATCTTTGCAATGCGTTCACGCTACACTTCACAGGCAGGTGCCGAAGCATTCTACGGCGAAGCTGATACAGACTTCTCTGGTGCAGGTACACACGCTAATACTCTACCACAGGCTAACACAGCTACAGTAACATCTGGTACTGGTATGGGTACAACTGAAGCTGAAGCACTTGGCGACGGTAACGGCACAAACTTTGCAGAAATGGCGTTCTCAATCGAGAAAGTATCAGTAACTGCGAAATCACGTGCGTTGAAAGCTGAGTACACAACTGAGCTTGCTCAAGACCTTAAAGCGGTACACGGCTTGGATGCTGAAACAGAATTAGCAAACATTCTGCAGTCAGAAATCCTTGTTGAAATCAACCGTGAATTGGTTCGCACAATCTACACAAACGCGGTAGCAGGTGCAGCAGGAACAGCTTCAGCAGGTACTTTCGATCTTGACGTTGATGCAAACGGTCGTTGGTCAGTTGAGAAATTCAAAGGGCTAATGTTCCAGATCGAACAAGAAGCAAACGCAATTGCAAAAGATACTCGTAGAGGGAAAGGTAACATCGTTATCTGTTCTTCAGACGTAGCATCAGCATTGCAAATGGCAGGTGTTCTAGATTATACACCAGCTATCGCAGGTAACAACCTAGCAGTTGACGACACAGGAAACACTTTCGCAGGTGTTCTAAACGGTCGTTACCGTGTATATATCGACCCATATGCGGTTGGTAACTACTTGGTTGTTGGCTACAAAGGTACATCAGCATTTGATGCTGGCTTGTTCTACTGCCCATACGTTCCACTACAGATGGTTCGTGCAGTGGGTGAGAACAGCTTCCAGCCAAAAATCGGGTTCAAAACTCGTTACGGCATGGTTGCTAACCCATTCGCTAAAGGCTCAGCACAGGGTCTTGGTGCATTGGATGCAAACTCAAACGTATACTACCGCAGAGTTGCAATCTCAAACCTATTCTAATAAGAGTAAGGTTAACTTACCAAAACTTAAGGGAGCTTTTCAGCTCCCTTTTTTTATTCCATATTTTTTCTATATTCACAATATACTTTCCAAGCTTCCCACAAACTATATGATATAATAGGACCAATAAATGGAAAGAAGAAAAAATTTAGTATTAGCCATGCGCAAAAAGTTGCGGCTAATATATCATACCACTCTATCAAACACCTACCTCTTCATCTTTAGGAATTTCAGACTCAGGCAAACAAGCAACAGCTAATATTTCATCCTTGAAGCCGGCAATATCAATTACTTCGATTGCCAATCTACTACTATTAGATGGATCATTAACGTAAGCTACGCATTCGTTTCTGTTATCAAACGGCAAAGTTTTTACAGCAAATGGATAACATTCGCCATAAAAAATACTATAAACCAAGTCATATTGAGGTTTCTTTTTCCTTACTTAGAATATCTTTAATGTTTTCTTCGCTTAGACAGTTTACAGCCATAATCGGCAGTAACCTATTGTATTCCAAAACTAACTTTTGAACATACTTTTTTTGATCTTCGGTATTCTTAATGCTTGCCATGCATGTCGCTCTGTCATCAAATGTAGGTTCATTGAATATATAAACATCGCCGTGCGCAGTAGCAAACAAAACAACTATGAGCCATTTCATTTACTTTACCTTTAGGTTCTGGGGATCGTATTGTTCTCCATTGTAACCTGATCCCGTTTTATTGGGGCCTGTTTCAACCCCATTGTTGCAAGCAAAGACTACTACACATAGAAAAAATCCAGCCCACAATGTACCGCGTTTACTCCATTGAATAAAACCGTCCATCGCAGCCTCAGCTTGTTTTTGAGCTTCTTCTGCTGGCGTCATAATAACCTCATTCTGTGATATTTATTATGTTGTTCACTCATGCTCGCCTCCTTTGCCACGACCATGATAGTTAGTAGGATATTTTTGCTTATTAGCAGTTCTAAAAGTCATTGCCGTAATAAAAACACCACCAATGAACAATACGTGAAACATAGCACTGATACCAAAAGCCTGATAGCTACTAATCATAGCAGCAAAAATACCAGACCAGACAAACGCAAGACATTGAAAGACCATGTGCGCTGCTCGCGGATCAAGGTTTTTCAAGGGTGAATTTTCAATAGTCATTACCGCCTTCCACATTAATGGAATTTCAGCAACAAGCGTGGAAACTGTAGAAGCCCACCCAATTGGTTTTGGATTATTAGCCATTTTAACGCTCCGCTAATGGTGCTATGCTTTGGCTATCGTGATAATCACCGCTTTTGTAATAATCGCGATATGCTGTTTCCTTAACCATCATACCATTTTTGATACGATAGGTTACAATCTCACGTCGTACGACACCATCTGTATCGGCATCAAACGCTGCTTTAAACGGACCATCAGTCATTTCCGCTCGCAATCTGACGCTCGGGTGGCGCCATTATTGCTTCAGCAAACTCCATGAATTCTTCATTACGAGCTGCTTCTTCCATTAGGTTTGAAGCATGATAGATACGAGCAAGTTTGTTGAAATCCTTTTTAGGTACTCCAACTTCGTCAAGCATTCGCTGAGCAATATCTTTTTGCAAATCTTTTTCAGCTGATACTCGTGTCATGCTATCAGACATTTCTTTTAGTGCACCCTGAACTTTGTTACGGTCCTCTTGGGTAATAGTTGATGGTAAATCACTCATTGGCATAGATCCTCATATAATATAGAATATTTACGATGACCAGATTGGTCATTCTCGTGAATTTTATAGTTTACCTTCTTCTCGCAATTGTTTGCGGATTTTTGTTGCGGATATGTTGTGTATTTGCTCTCCGAGGTCGTGCTCAGTGAATGTATACCCAACGCCACGACCATAGCTAATATCCACGATATTAGGTACGCAAATAATATTGTATTCATGTCCATTGTGATAGCCCTCCTGAGCTAACGCTTTTTCAATGTTTTTTACAACTTCGATTTCTCCAAAGGGATTATCGTCCTGTTTAACAGTACGCCCTGCACCCGCATCGCCATCAAAATTATACACATCTCGGACCATAATAACAACTTGTCCGGTAGTTGCTAAAGCTTTTTTAAATAGGGCTGTATGCCCAGGATGCCAAGGCTGCCATCGTCCTAGCATTTGAACGGTTGGCTTTTTCCAATCAAACATTGGTTTATCATACATTACGATTCATCCACTTCTTTACAACATCAAATAAAACTTCATGAGTATCATCAAACCATTGGCTTACGTGATAATCACAATCAGGCGGCTGCTCAAAGATTTTATTTGTATCTTCAAAGCGGCCATCTTTAATAGTATCCATCCAAACTGTAAAGTCAGGATCGAACTCTAAACGGGTAGCTTCAGTAGGACATACAAAGTCAGTTACTGCGACCTTGCCCGATCTTACTACACCATCACTTAGGTATCGCATACGCATAGCTTGTCGCATACGACCCTCAGGACTAAAGTCCCAATCATCATAAAATCCGCGAATCTCATCGGCGTTAATATGTACACCACCGATGAGATCAGCAAAAGGTGTAGCAAGAGTAGTTTTGCCAGATCCCGGCAAACCAAAAATGAGAATTTTCATTTTCACCTCTTCCTATAGTTTAAAAATGGAAGCAGCTTACGCTGCTTCCGCCATTTCGATTGCCGCATCAAGAGCGTCAACCTTACGCTTAGCATTGGTACCGAACCATGCTGAAGCCATACGTGTGTCTGCAGTGCGACCAAGCTTATGGTCAGCCATGTAGGTTACTGCATTATATGCATTCCACCACGTACCTGGACGATAGTTGTCACCAGGCTGGTTCTCAACATATTCCATAGCTTGCTCTGCAGTGCGAGATAGAAGCTTGTCGTCGCGAGTTGACTCACCAAACACTTTGGCCATAAAGCGCTTAAGTGTTTCATCTTGATAACGCTTAGAGCCAAGGAACTCGGCAGCTTCTTTAAACATCTCAATTTTTTCATGAGAAATACCAAGTGCAACTTTCACAGACTCAGCATCAAACTCAGAGCGGTGGTTGATACGTACGCCTGGCATACCTTTTTCGTTAAGAGCCACAGTCAAAGTGTTGTTGCATACAACACGTTCCATTACGAACTTAATGTCGATTGCTTTACCGTACTGATGTGGATTAGAGAAAAGAAGATAGCCTTTGACTTCGTCACCGTTGAACAATGAGAAACCATCACGAACATCAGCCATTGCCCAAACAATCTGACCTTCTTTAAGTGAGCCAGCAGTATCCATGATCATGTCGCCAGCTGATACGAAATCTGTGAAGAAATCGAATGCTTCGGCATTTTGTACTGGATTCCAGCCTTTACCTACTTGTGTTAGGATTTTGCCGTCAGTTGAACGAACCAGAGCTTCTTGACCTGTTTCGATTTTCTGACCGTTTAGATCGATGAAAGTTGGAACTTTTTCAACAGACCAATCAAGACCTGCAACTTCCATCATTTGCTGAGGAGTCATGTCGTCAGATACCGGAGTACCAAGACCGTGCCAAGGAAGACCGTTGCTTTCGCGGTAAGCCATTTGAGCAACGCCGTTAATCATTTCAAGTTCATGTGCCATAATATAGATCCTTAGAGGTTGTTTTTCATTTGATAAGATAATAATATATCATCTTAGTTCGTTTGTCAACAGTTTTTTTCATTTTTTTTGAAAAAAGTTTCGTGGTTATCAATGATATGTTGTACCACGATCTGAGGCAGTGCGGACAATAAAATCCACACTGACCAGAATACAATGTTATAGATAAGAATTTCTTCCATTAACGAAGTTCCCATCCCAAATTTTGTGAAACGAAATTTTTACCACAATCTTCAGCAAATGCTACGATCAATTGCTCACGAGGCGCTGTATCCATTTCGCAAATGTGGTTAGCCAAGCCTTCACAATCTGAATTGCGGAACAAAGTAATTGCTACACTGAAATCTGTCCAATCTTCCAGGTACATTTCAGCAAGATCGTCACTTTCTTCAGCATAGCTGACTGTTTGATCCATCAATAATGAAACCGCGTTTAGAGGAGTGTTTAGCCAGAATTTTTGAGCTTCGTTTGTCATGATGTGCTTTCCTTTTCATTCCTTATATTAATAATATAATACAAGATGAAAGTAATGTCAACCCTTTTTTTCATTTTATTTTAACTTTTTTTAATGAATGTGCTGACTAAGCATTGGTATGGCATCAATCATGTCTTGTACATATTCGCCATATCCAGATTTTACAAGATCTATTACATCTACATACGGCTCTTTAGAATCGCTTTTAATTTTTGCAATAAATGCACCAGAAGAAGGTCTTTTGATGTAAGCTCTCATGTATTCGTCTGCATCTCTTTCAGAGAAGAAAGCTGCAGCTTTTGTTAAATCAAATATGTTGTTCCCTGAAAAAAGCGCTATTACTCTTGCACCTCTTGGAACGTCAATAAGTGCTTCAGCTGTATCTCTTCCAGTGGTGCCTAAAAAGACTCCATCTTCTGGATCAATGATGACGTATTTATTCATATCACTCTTCATTGTACTTAATGAGCTCAATTTCACCATTTTTATCTATACGAGCCTTTACATATCCGTCTTTAATGAGTCTATCAATTGTAGCTTCAATAATCACAGACGTATATTTATCCCATTTATTTCCAGACATCCACATACCAAGTATAGTAAACAACACCGCTGTTCCTAAAAGCCAGATATGCATTTCATTCAGTAGAAACATGTATTCTTCCTTGTTTTTTTATATTTATGCAGCTTCGATTAAGAACTCTGGACCTTTATAGCCTTCCCACCAATCTGGCGCAGGGCGTCCTTTTTGCCACTTAGCAAATTCTTTGGCCACATGATAGTAATTGCGATAAGCCTTTACCGGATTGTTTGGAACAATACACTCTGGATAATGACTCATAGCTTGAGCAAAGGGTGTAATTCCTATATCTGGAATGCCATCTGGAGCCTTCTGGAGGGCTTCTGTGAGCTTGTCCGCAGTCATATGGGACTTACCAAAGCGGTACTCAAACTCACTACAGAGGGCCACGAAGTGTCTGTAATGCCAATCATAGTTAGATTTAGACTCCATAGTCCAAACAGTACAAGGATGACTGTGATGAACTGCTTTGTACAGAACTTCTTCGAGGTTTGGATTGTTATGAACCCAGTAGTTGATCATGCGCTTTCCAGATTTAGAAGGACGCTTCTCAACATAGCCATTAAGCATTCGATGCGCTGTTGACAACATTTGAGCTGCTTCGACAATCATTTTTGGAATATGTTTGTCACACATCATCTCAGCAGATACTACTGGATCCTCATGAAGAACAAAAATATTCATTATTTAACCCATACATGATTAAACTTACGAGGAAGATTTTCACAAGAATAGTTATCACCTTCTGCATAATTTAAAACTTTCACACATTCGCTAGAGCTATAGCTATACCAAACATCTGGCATATCTAAACTGCTAAGGCAAGAATATACGAATAAAGCAGTAGCTGCACCAGCAGCCACCGCTCCAATAATTTGAGATGGTTTAAGAAATGTCATTAGTAGCGCCCCTTTCCAGAATAACCGACTTTTTGAACTGCTGCTAAAGGATTTGTTGCCTTACATTCGGCGATATAAGACTCAACTGTGTAGTTTTCGCAAAGACACTTAACCCAAGATTTCCAAGGCTTGCTGCCATACTTAAAGCGAGCGATAAACTCGGGCTTTGGCTGTCCGATCCAAGAAGGATGACAATTAGGGTGTACTTCTTCCATATTGCGAGAACCGGTGTGCCGGCCACGATACATTAGGTACATTCCATCCCAAGTAAAATCATCTTTGTTAAACTTCGTCATAATGTAGGTTCCTTTTTCATTCCTTATATCTATAATATAATACTTCTTGAATGAAATGTCAACCCTTTTTTTCATTTTATTTCAACTTTTTTTATTAGATCTCCCTGATAATATCTTTGATGTGATCTGGATCCATGAAACCAAGAACTTGACCAACCAATTCTTCTAGATAGTTATAGTTGTCGGATGAAAATTGATATAGTGGATTGCCGCCGGCAGGTCCGTTTTGTAAAAGAAGAAGTGCAGTACAACCGTGCTCGGTTGCGAATTGAGATACTTCGTTATGTGTTGGTTCTGATGAAACGTCAAGTTGTGCTACATATGCCATGTTTTTCTCCTTATAAACAAAACCATTTTATATCATATCAAAACGAATGTCAACCCTTTTTTCATTTTATTTTAACTTTTTTGCACCCAATTAGCAAATTCGTGCTCAAAATTTTGACCAGCATACGCATTTTCAAAATAGAAAGTATCTTCGTAAACGTTGGTCCATTTCGTATGGTTCCATTCATGTTTATCAAGCTGCTTACACCAATCTTTTCCTGCTGATCTTAAATCGCTATGGAGCCGAACAGCATAGCCCGGCATCCATTTTTGTTTGTATTCTGCAATTTCTACTGGTATCATCTTCCACCTACGTATGGAATAATTTTATTCATTAAAAATGTATTATCCAACTCACCACCGTAAAGGTCTTCAGCCAGGTCTTTTAGAGGATTGTAAGTGTCGGATGCAAACGTGTAAACTGGATTTCCACCACCAGGACCTTCTTCTAGTCGAGATAAAACCCGGCAGTCATGACCGTGGGCCCACTCAACTACTAATTCGTGGGTTACTTCGTGAGAAACATCGAGTTCTATAGTAAACATTATAAGCTCCAGATTTTTTTAAGTTTCGTATATTTCTTTGTATTTTTTTCGCACTGATAAGAAATGTTCCATATATTCATGAACACGTACTTTAAATACAAGTGGCTCGTTACCATCCACTGCCATTACAATTACACCTTGTTTAATTGGAATTCCAGTACGCTCAAGAAAAGCAGCGGCATAAAAGAACATTTGAATAAAGTAACTCGTAATGTCTTTTTCTTTTTTTACTCTGCGAGATGTTTTAAAATCAACAATTGACAACTCACCATCAAATTCGGCGATACAGTCAACCTGACCAGCACATTTTAATTTGTCACTATAGAGAAATGTTTCTTGCATCCATACATTATTTAAGCGTTCATCAAGTATTGGTTTAATATCCATAAATGAAGCAATATTAGCAGGCATATGTTTGCCTTTCCAATCTTCAAGATTGTCAATATAGTCTTCTGCAATTTTATGGACAGCAGTACCACGGCCAGCGGCTTGACGTGAAATCTTGTTGGCTTCTTCTTCGCCAACTCTTTTTCGCCATTCCATGATTGCTTGTTTGCTGAGAATACTGAGGACGGTCGTAATTGACGGATATGCATTTCCATCTTCGGTAAAATACTTACGACCGCTTTCAGTTGTTTGTCTCGTTAGCTTTGGAAGTACAATCCCATGATCTATATGTGTAAACATAAGTCACCTTTTGATTTCATATTGTTTACATTATATCACATGTGAAACAAATGTCAACTATTAATTTGTTGAAACATTTCCATTTGAAGACGACAAGTCTACATTTGTTGATGGGAAAGATCTTCCTGTTCCCCATACAATACGGACAGCACCAAGACATATTGATTGATTACTGCTTCCTCCGCCTGCGCCATATTGTGTTCCCGTTCCTCCAGATCCAGGAGATCCTGCTACCCCATTAGAAGAAGACGATCCAGTAGGAGCGCTTGCGCCTGCAGCTCCACTTGCACCTTCTCCGTATATACCGACTCCGCCGCCATCGCCACCGCCCCAGCCGCCGCCGGTGACTGGTCTTCCGCCTGATCCACCACCGCCGCCACCGCCTTGACCTGCAGTTCCTGCCGTAGAGGCAGTTTGGTCATTAGTTGGCAATCCACCTTCGCCACCATTACCAGAATATCCGCCAGCACCACCATTTCCGGAATAACTGTACCAAGATGACTGCGCAGGACTACCGCCGCCGTTTCCACCACCATCACCAACGTAATCTCCACCTGCTGATGGTATCTGATGCGATGTGGAACTTCCACCTTCGCCGCCGCCGCCTTTTACTATTGTGTCATTTATAAAATAACTATCTCCGCCGCTGTTGCCGGGGAAACTTCCATATGTTCCTCTTGCACCAACTACAACTGTATAACCCTGGCCTGGAATTACTGAAATACTGTTTTTCCAACCAAGACCCCCGCCTCCGCCAGATGCTTGGTAACCGGATGGCATACCCCCTGTTCCAACACAAACGACACTTACTTCTGTAACGCCTGCTGGTGCAGTCCAAGTATGTGTTCCTGCAGTAGTATATACATGTTCGCCTGGATCAATAATTGGTGTTCTAAGAATAGTTATCCCCAATAATGTTTGCGATGTTAAACTTGTTAATCTAGGCATTATGAATAACTCGTTGCAGAACCAATAACTTTCCAAGCACCGCCTGAAGATCTAATCAAAGTGAAACTTACAATATCAGTTCCACTTGCAGTACCACTTGGAGCAGATCCACCTTGCCATAGAATAGTCTGTGCAGATCCATCAATCTGAACTGCTGTTGGCATATACGCAGTACCACCTTGACTTAAAATCAATGCGACACCGATAGTTCTACTTACAGTCGTAGGAACATTCGTGAAGTTTGCAGTAAAGTCTGCAGCCAAACTTGTATGATCGAATATCCCCCCAGTGTCCAAATCGTGTGCCACAGTACCAGTTGCACCAGTAAGTGCATTTGTTTTTTCTGTTGTGATTCCATTGAATGTGGTTTTACCTGCTATAGAAATATCTGCAGGCATACTGACAAGCCCAGTTTCACCATTAAGAGTAATCTTGTTATATACTCCGCCGCCGCTGTTTTCAGCTGCAGCAATTTCAAAATTAGCAGTTGAGTTACTAGTTCTTATTGCTCTAATCCAAGTATATGAATTTGATGAAGGACTAGTGTCTGTGCCTGGATGCAAACCAATACTTGCGTAAGTTCCAGTTGTTGTAGTATCACTGTGAGCATATAATGCGTGGCTGCCAAGGTTTGCCTGCTGCGTGGTGTTTGGATAAAACTTTTTAAATGCAACCATGCCACCAGTTGTAGTGCCTGTCATCGTCGTGGCAAAACGTACGTCACCAGTCCCGTCTGGTAAGATACTCAGGTCACCGTTAGATGTAGTAAATAAAGTTTTGTTGGTTACGTCGAGATTACCACCAAGCACTGGTGTTAAATCAGTCGAAATATCTGCGTCTGCCGCTTCTGGTCCTTGTACACCTTGAAGTCCAGTTCCAGTTGTGCCTTGCAAGCCCTGAACACCTTGCTGTCCGGTGGCATCTAATCCTTGTAAACCTTGAGTACCTTGTGTCGCAACGCCAGGATTACCCAAAGGACCTTGCACACCTTGATTTCCAGTAGGTCCTGCAGTACCTTGTGGACCATCTGCTGGTCCTTGAATACCTATCAAACCTTGTACACCTTGGCCGCCTGATCCATCAGTACCTTGAACACCTTGTAGACCATCTGCTGGTCCTTGAACACCTGAAGCACCTTGGAAACCTTGGATTGCTGTGCCTATAGTACCTTGAATACCTTGGGTAGATGTACCTTGAATGCCCTGCGGCCCTTCACCGCCGAATGCACCATCAGCTCCACTTAAGCCTTGAATACCTTGATTACCCGAAGGACCGAGCTCGCCCTGTAAACCTGATACACCGTCATTGCCTTGAATACCTGTATCGCCTTGAACTCCAAGAGGTCCAACAGTGCCTTGAACACCTTGAACTCCAGAACCTTGCACACCTTGAATACCTGCATCTCCAGCGTCGCCCGGAGGACCACCAATACCTTGTAGGCCTTGAGTACCTTGATTACCAGTATCACCTATACCAGTGTCGCCTTGAATACCTTGTACTGAACCTGCTGGTCCTTGAAAACCTTGGAAGCCTTGAATACCTTCTCCGTCAGTACCCTGAACACCTTGTTGTCCGGCGGCATCTAATCCTTGTAATCCTTGTAAACCTTGAGGACCCGTTCCGCCTGGTCCTATGTCACCTTGCACACCTTGAATACCTTGGTTACCAAAACCTGCTGGTCCATCTCCACCTTGTATACCTTGAACACCTTGAGCATCGCCCGCTGGTCCTTGAGGACCTGGCTGGCCAGGCTGACCATCAAATCCAACACCGCCCTGAACACCCTGAACACCTTGAGCAGTTCCGTTCATTCCTTGGAAGCCTTGGAAGCCCTGTGGACCAAAATCACCAGCATCACCGGTAGTACCTTGTGTACCTTGAACAGAACCGGCCGGGCCTTGAGCACCTTGAACACCAAATCCTGTTTGGCCAGTTGTACCTTGTAGGCCTTGTGTACCTTGAATAGAACCGGCTGGGCCTTGAGGACCTGGATCTCCATCAGCACCTGGATTGCCATCTGCTCCGCTTGCTCCAGTGAAACCTTGAACACCTTGTAGAGTTGTACCTAAAGGACCCTGAATACCAGTTGTACCTTGAGCACCTTGTGTGCCACCACCGGTTTGGTTTACAAAGGTAAAGTTACCGTTACCGTCTGTTGAAAGAACTTGGTTGCTAGATCCATCACTAATTCCTAAATCTGTTAATTCTGACGGAATTGAAGGTGCACCGGTTAAGCTTGAATACGCAAAATCTTGGTTAAATGTAGCAGCAAAAGTAATTTCGTCAGCTGCTGCATCTGTTGTAATTGTTATGTTTGTGCCACCAACTAATGTAACTGAATCTGTGGCTGCATCGGCTGATACAGAAGATTGACCAGCAACAATAAATTCTGACCAAGCATTTTGGTTTACTTGGCCTCCGCCGCCTCCGCCTCCAGAGCCGACTGCTCCCCAAACTCCACCAGAATATCCTTCAAAAGAGTTTAGCGATGAGTTGTATCTAAACATGCCGTCAGAAGCGCTTGATGGTCTATCTGACGTCGCACCAGCTGGAATTTCAATGGCGCCGGTGTTACTTGTACGCGGAGCGATAGCATCAAAGTTATCGTCCATTTCTGTATATGTTAATGCAGATCCCTTATCACTGCGTTTAGTAATAGCCATTTAAGTCGTTTCCCCTGAATCATTAAAGTACTTACCGACATACGCAATGAAATCTCCAGACGTAGACGATACAAGAACATATCCTGCATCTACATATCCTTCAACAACGTATTGTGCAGTACCGCTGCTTGACTCTATATTTATATAACCATCTAACACATAATTTGGAAGTACGAAAAGCTGAGAATCATCTATTGTTCCACCGCCAGGATTAGGTTCGACATAATCATTATTTACATATCCAAATAGCTCATCTTCTTCTGGCGTGAGTAAGTAGTCTTCAATACTTTCACCCGGTGGTAAAGGTGATGGAGGACTAAAATCGTAGAGTTGAGCTAATAGCGATGCTCGGATAGCTGGATCCGTTTCAGTCTCGAGCTGAGCCGCAATCGCTAAGTAATTTGGCTTTGGCATTTAACTATGAGCAATAACGTTGCTTGATCCTGAAGCACAAGCATTTGCTGGCCAAGAACCATGCCCGCTAGTCGCATCTCCTATTCTATGCACTGGAAATCCGCCTGCTTTTACTTTTGCAGAACCACCAACCGCGTTGTCACCGCATGCAGTAGATCCTGCAGTTGTTATGGCATGCGAACCATTTACTTTTACTTTTGTTTGTCCTGCAACTACATATGGTGTTTGGTGTTTTGGATTTGGTGTTGGTGACGCATGACCGATATGTTTGTCAACACCTTTTCTTGCGATACCTGGCATTTGTCTTTCCTCTTAAAGTAAGAATGGCCCGAAGGCCATCCTTGAACTCCTATGCTGCAATTAATTGTTCCTTTGCCATTATATATTCTTTTACTAATCCAGATCTTACAATATCTTCTGGAGTAAAAGTAATAGTATCAAAGGCATCAATACGTTTTAATACTCTTAGAAATTCTGCTAATCCAGAAACGTCTGCTCGGTTTCTAGAAATTTCTAAGTCGTCTTGTTTTGTGTCTCCACAGAATACGATTTTAGATGACTCTCCTACTCGTGTAATAATCGTATCCAATTCGTGATAAGTCATTGACTGGCATTCATCAACAATAATGATTGCGTTATCAAATGTTAATCCTCTTACAAATGAAGAAGTCATAAACTTCAACATTCCTTTAGATTTTAAAATCTGATATGCATCTCCCCTCCCAAAGAGATCATTCACTATATCAGTATACGGTGCTTCGAAAACTGCTTCTTTCTGAGCCTTTGACCCAGGCATGAAACCTTGCTCGCGCGTCTGAACCGCAGATCTAATGACGATGACTTGATCATAACCTCCTTTTTGTAGTACATCGTTGAGTGCTAAGTACATAGCACACATTGTTTTTCCCGTACCTGCTGTTCCGATGGCCGCAATGTTATAACCTTCTCTATAAGCATCAAACATGTCAGATTGTGTTGGAGTAAGTGGATTAATCTTTCGCATCGAAAATTTGTGATTTAAGATGCCTACCAAATGCTCTTCTTCTCTAGCCTGTCTTCGCTTCTCTTTACGAGTTAGTCTACGTTGCTGTTTATGTGCCATTAATCGGACCTCCTTACGGATACTACCATGTATTGATATTATCCTTTTTGTGATGGTGTTTTACGTTTTTTAAAACATCGCGAAAATTGTCGTCTGGCCTACGAATGCCAAGACGAACGGGGTCACCTATAGAGGGGGCGCCAGTGATGACTTGTGTGAGATTGGGGTTATTTTGAACGTACTGATCACGTTCTGCAATTTTCATTGTTTTCTCGAACACTTCGTTCGTGTCATTATTCTTAAATGTGTAAGTGGGCATAAATGCTCCCTAATAAAAAAAGGCAACCCTGCACAGAAGATTGCCTCACCTATTCATGTTAAAGATAGACTCTGTGCTTACCTTTATTTATAAGCCAAATTGCTTAAACACCGACAATATGCTCATAAATTTCTTTCCAATTTTTAAGACGAGGAATATCACCCTCATACTCTTTATTGAAAGGATGATCCATTAGAATTGATTCCAAACCAAGCTCTTGGCCAAGAATCGCGTTTTGCGGTTTATCTTCTACCCAAAAACAACCAGTACCACGATATGGTTCTAAAGCTTCATCTTTATCAGCACCAGTATCTAGGTACACAAAGCTTTCAAATACTGTAGGGCCAAACAACTCATTTAAGTTTTTGGTACGTAGACGACCTGCATATGTATCATCACTTAAAGAAGTAATTACGCGGAAAACATATCCATGCTCTTCATGAAGTTTCTTTACGTATTTGATGGCATCTCGTAGAGGAGGTAGCTTACGAATCCATGCAGACTCATTAAACATACGAACAACTCGATCTTTTTCAAGGCCAGAGATATTGTATTTTTTACCGACATCATAATGAGTATGACCATCAGGAGCCATTTCGTAATGATGGCGTTCCATCCATTGTGTAAATGCATAAGCCCAGTCAAGAAGAACTCCATCTACATCTGTTAATATTACTTTTTCATTTAGCATAGTATCTCACTTTATTACATATTGTTAATTTAAAAGGGGGCTTGACGCCCCCTCTATTATTTTGCGAACAGCATCTTTGCTTGTTGCTCAGAACACTTATAGCTTTTGCCTTTACGTTCAAAGATGAACGGATACTTAGTGTTACGAGCTTTAAACTCAACCAAACGATCGCCGTTTGAATTTTCCATTTGAAGGCCGTACAGTTTAACCATTGCTTCGAGCTGGCTATCAGAGCGAGTGCGCTTACCTTTGATAACCGCTTTGACTTTGATGTCAACTTCAGCTTCACTAAAACGCATGTTACCAACTTCGAACTGAAGGTTTGCGCCAAACTTATCTAGCACTGATTGCATTTCTGAACGAAGAGCTTGAAGAGTTGATTTGTCAAAAGTTGTTACGTTTTTCATAGTATAGGTTCCTTGTTTGATTTACCTTATATTATTAATATAAGTCAAGTTACCGCAAATGTCAACCCTTTTTTTCAAATAAAATGAATTTTTTTCACTTTTTTCGTTTTAGGTTCATATCTTCATCATACCAGCGGTCAGCAAATTTTTGCTTACGCTTTTCGCGCACTTTACGCTTATTCTTATCGTTCCGCTTCCTTGAGTACTCTTCATTTGAACCCCATTCGTCGTCTTCCCACGCTTCCCGGAATGACTTACGCTTTTTGCTCATTTTACTTTTCCTTAGTTACCTTCTTCGATCAGATCTGGAAATGCTTCCACTATTGCTTTTTTAGTTAAGCCTTTAAATGATTTTTTGGATATCATTTGAACTAGTGTGTGTGCGTCATCATTATCAACATCTTCTAATAAGCTAATGAACAACTGTTCACGCTTGATTTGATTTAAATTATCGTACCCACCGCCTTCAACAAAAATACGAAGGCGACGAGCTTCTCGATACAACAAAGACTTGGCTTCATCTTCAAACTCATTTGGAGTCCAAGGTGGAGCTGTATCAGGAACTAAAAATTTAACACTACTATCATATGTATATTTTAACACAATTCTAAGTGCTGGATTATCCCATTCTCTCAAAAAATTAATCTTATCTTGCTTTTTTGAGAACGAGCCAGCTTCAGTAATGATTTCAGTGATTGACTTGCGTACCGCCATTTTAAAAATCCTGTATATCTGTAATTAAATGCTTAAGTTTTTTCTTAACAAAGAAGTTGAAAAGTTCTTTACGACCAATATCTTTATTTTGGTTGTATTCATCCATAATCATATCTTGGTATTTCTGAGGTATCTCAGAAAGATCAATCATCATCTTATTACGATAATAACGGCGGAGTGTTTCTTCATCCATATTATCTGTGCCTTCAGAATACAGCGCCATGCGCTTTTTAGTCATAGCTTTTTGACGTTCACCAACTGCAAGACAATTGTCTGCAGAAAGAATATTAGGAACACCATCACCAGTATCACCTTTTAAGATGTGTTCTTTTAGATATTGATGTGGATTGTCATTGCGAATCCAACGCTTACGAATAGGATCGTATTGATCCACGTTAGCGTAATTTTGTAATTGAATATAGTCTTTATCACCAGATAGAACCAAGAACTTCTCTGCACCAATATTTAGTTCAGATCCATATTCATGGATAACGGTACCGATAATATCATCAGCTTCGCAATGATCAATATGAATTACTTTATATGGAAAGTATTCACGTAACTCGTCTCGAATAGTATTCATAATTTCAAATAAAGCAGCCCAATCCATGCCAGATTCGTCACGAGACTTTTTACGATTGGCTTTATAATATGGATATGCTTCTCGACGCCATGTGTTTTTGCCGTCTGCACAAATTACAATTTCACCGTATTCTTCGGTAAACTTTTTACGATTTGCGCGGATTGAATTTAAGAACATGTGACGGATAATGTTTTCATCCGCCGCCACGTCAGTATGGTTACCAATGCTTGCAAAAAGCGAAGCGAGGATAACCTGATTGTAATCTACTAAGATTGCCATAGTTGTTTCTCATGTTAAAATTTAATTTATAGTTCATCTTAAACCATAAATTATCAAATGTCAACAATTATTTGAGAACCTCCCTTAAAAGTTTATTCCAGTTGTTTTGGAATGTATTGATGTCATTAGGAACTAAACCAAAACGATCTGATCGTGTAAATCGGTTTAGAAATTGTGGGTCATTTTTCTGATGTTCTAGGACACTACGAGTCACAGCATAAGCCAAATTAGCATGTCGAGTTGGATCCTCATCATAATTATACATGATTGTAGCGTTGGCTGCAGTCTCTGGCAGAGCACCATAGTTTGGATGGACACATACACAACCACTCTTAATCGCTTCAATTAAAGCAATACAAGATGTTTCTTTCCAAATGCTTGGATATAAGAAAATATGAGATCTATCAAGAGCCTCTAATACCTGTTCGTTTGGTACTGAGCCATGATAAGTCATATTAGGATGATTGTGAATTTGCGTAAACAACTCAACATAAGGTTCATCGCGTTGAACCCATCCATAAATTGCAAAAGAAGAATACACATCAAGATGAATGTTTGGATAATCCTTTGATAACGCATCAATAACTGGATATACCAATTCTAATCCGCGATGTGGTGTAGTATGATAAATGAAACGAATTGTTTCAGTATTTTTTTCTTCTGCTTCATAACGCTTTTCAACAGCGTTTGGAATTACTGAACACTTTGAATATGGAATACCAAAATGCGCAATATACTGGTCTCGTTGCCATGCAGACACAAATACAATATGATCGAATTGTTCCCAGCCACCGTCCATTAGCACTTTGTTTTCTGGATCTTCGGCTAAATCATGACAATAAAAGATGTTTGGAACATCTTCTGGGATATCGCGTGGTCGTGAAAAATGAATTGCAACTTTTTCCAGTAATTCTGGTTCTGCTCTATCGATTAGTCGCTGCCTCATCATTTCGGTACCGCCTATCGAGTTTTTACTTAATTCAGACTCGATGACGTCACCTTTATAAATCATGCTCATACGTTAAACTCCGTTTTAAATTCTTTAATAGAATCCCATCGAAATGAACGCCAACCTCTTTTCTGAACATCCCAAACCGCAAGAGCATTTGGATTCGGCTTTTTCTTTTGAATCTCTTCTTCTATATGCTTTTGTTCGGGAAGTTCACTCTCATTTAGAGTGCAATGCATGACACGATTTTCACCGTTTGCTTTTGTAAATGTGACTTTACAAATTCCTTGCTTAAGATTTTTTAGCGTTTGTTCTTTATCAATGTTCATCATAATCTCCTAATGTTTATTTATTTCACGTTTATAGATATCTTCAAGGGACGACTCGAAACCTTCAATGGTTGAGTTGTTGTGGATACGATACATTTTTACATCAAATACGTGCGGTAACACATATTGATTATCAATAGGAGTCATGTGCCCATTGATATATTCGTATTCCATACTACTACCTTGAAAATATCGTCTAGAATCAGAGGAATAATCGTGTCCTTCACGAGTAAGTTGAACAAGAGCAAAGTTTTCAGTACCAACTCTTTCAACAACTGGTAGCAACTCATGAACGAATCCGCCATCAGATATGACGTAATCTTTTAAAATATCAATCTCATTAGCAACTAAGTTTCCAAAGAAATCCAATCCACGTTTAGGCTTAATCACCTGTTCAGACACATATATCATGGCTTCACGACGAGACATGTTACCTAATAGAGTAGATGGGATTTCTTTAATTTCACGTTTATTGTATCCCTGCATGAACCAATGCTCATCAACATTGAAATATTTAATTGTTTCTTTAAACAACTGATATTTAAAAGATAAATGCTTAAAACCTTTTTCTTTAAAAAAGTCAGCAGCTAAATCTTTACCAGCGCCTGGTGGTCCATTAAATAATATAATCATACAGCAAACTTATCATTCACAATTGCTTTAAGCTCTTTTGAAAAAGCTTGTTTCCATTCACCGTTAGTAATGCCACACATTACAAATTCACGGTCTTCATTAGACAGATAATGCAAAATGTCAGATGCAGAGCCTACACCTAACGAATACAATTCTAAATCTTTTGGTCTAACAGGGATGTCTCTGCTACGAGTTTTTCCAGTAAGAACGCTTTTCCGAGTTACAATCATGATATTCTCCATTTCATTTATATAATAATATAATACACTTTGAAAAGAATGTCAACTGTTTTTTAGCGATGCAACGTGTTTTGAGTGAATTTTTGCTCCTACAAATTCATTGTAGTACTCGTCTTTGAATAAGACTTCTCGATCAATTTGTTCTTTCAATTCTAAATAACTCATTTCACCTTTACTCTTACATAAATGCAAGATCTCACGTTTGAATTGATCTTTACCCTGTTCTTCAACAAGATTTTTTACTTCTTCAGACGAGCCATAATAATCTTGCCAATCGGTTTCGATAATCTTAGTACGTCGTCTTGTTTTACCTTTTAGAGGGGGAAGTTTTCTCTTTGACATAAGAGTCTTTTTACCAACATATTTTTTATTGTTGGATAGATCTGTAATGATATATACAAATCCAACATAATCTCCAATCATCTCAGAGGTGAATTCCTCTCCATTATAATACCACATAAAAATAGCCCATAGTTAATTCCTATGAGCTATTTATGCTATCTCCGCATCTTTGCTATGTCTTTTGCTTCATTTGTTCCTCGCATGATGGGAACCATATTTGACTTATGCATTGTGCCGATACCGACGAGGAGATCTCCCGTGTATCTTTGCGGCTCTTTTCTTGGGGTTGATCCTGTCGGAATTGTGTCCGACGTCTTGAGGCTTGGATACTCCTTTGTGTTGCGGACAAACGGTTCGGACGGCGCATATTCTGTAAACTCCCTTTTACGCTTTGGCTTGTATTCGCCGCGAGTATACGCGACATAGTCGTTAAAATCTTGAAACTGCATATCATGGGCGCGATTACGACGCATCCGTTTGTTGTATTGGCGCCATTCAACTTCAAGTTTTTTTAATTGAGCGTCAGTAGGTGGCTTTTTCTTTTTAGATTTGCCGTGTACTTGAACACCCTTGATCATGTGCATCGACATAAGCTTACACCTTAAACTTTACAGTCCACTGATCCTTATCGCTAAAAGTGCCTCGATTCTGAAAAAACTGGCCGACGATACCTGGAAGTGTTTGATCCAAACGATTTACAGGCATAGTCATATTATATTCAAAAAGATCTTTAGAAGAAACAGGTGTTGCATCACCAATCTCTACAATATCACCAGTTTTAGCATTTTCCATTACAATACTTTTTGCTGGAATAGCATATTGACCATTGTCTAAAGTTTTGTAAACGGCTTTACCTTTACCGCCAGGCTGAAAAGTGTAAGTGCTTCCGATTTCGCTTGCTTGCATGATTTTCATAATATATTTTCCTTTCATCATCATATAAGTACATATTATACTAAACAAAAACAAATGTCAACAGTTTTTTTATAGGGAAGCCCCACTTTGTGTGTAGCCAGTATCTTCTACATATTGAAGAAACTCGTTATAGCCACCAACCCGTTCATCGTTAACCCAAATTTGAGGAACAGAACGAGCTTCAGGATACTTATTTTTCAGTTCTTCCATAAAAGTTTCGGTTGCTACATTTTTATATTCGTATTCAAAGCTTCTTTCTTCGCAAAAACGCTTTGCTTTTGTACAGTAACCACAACTTGGTTTTCCGTAAATTGTAATCATGTATTTTCTCCTGTGTCTATAATGTATGCACCTTCTGGCAATTTAAAGGCTTGCATAAGTTGCATGAATTGTTTTGGTGACGCGCTCAGTAATCTAAAGCGATTGATATCCTCATCCCATTGCCGTAGGTAAATGATATCTTCGTACATAAAAATTTGAATATCTTCTTCTGCACCATCAGGATCTAATAGAGTAATTGCTGTTTCATCCCAATCCATTTCGATGGTGAACATCATTCAAATCCTTTTAATATTTCCCAAGTATCCTGCCAATTTTTAACATGATAGTTCTTGCCTTTATTTACTTTTGCTAATGGATAATCATTGCCGCCTTGCTCCATTCTGTCACCAAAAAAATGAATTTCATCATCTGAATTAAAATCATCTAAAATCTGACTTTTATCGGCGCCTGTTCTATGTATATCTAGACCAGTTTCTCCGCCAACTGTTGCAGTAATGTCTTTGAATTCCATATTTATTTGATGAGCAATACTTTCTCGCTCACGGTTTTCAGTATCCCACTTTACATATTCTTTTCTTTGCTCAGGCGTAGCACCTCGTCCAACAATACTAAAGTTAATCATACCACGACGTTCTTCGATATGCTGACCAGTACGAAGAGGGAATGCACTCGCTTGCAACCAACCATGCATTAAATCATACAGTTGTTTTGGAGCGCTGAAGTCTTTTGAATTAACTCTTTTACCTTGAAACCATACGTCATTGCCTTGACAATTATAAACAGTACACACGCTTTCGCAGATTTCTGCGCCTAGCTGCTCTTTTGTTTTAGGATAATCTGATCCCGTTACGAGCCACACCTTTTCTCTTTGTACAAATCCCCAGAACCATGCTTCAAATTGTTCATCAATTTTACCACGGCTTGGTGTTAAAGTACCATCTACATCAAAAATAAACTTTCTCATTCATCAACCTTTATACACTTAAGAGTTTCATTATCTTGCATTTCATATACTACCGGCGCAATAGCCAGAGACATTTCACAAGCTTCACGAGTCATATATGTATTTAGGCGAGTATATTTAGCATCGCCACCTTCAAGTGCAGTTATAACAAAAAGAGCCCAAAGATATTCCATTATTCGTTCCCATCACACCAATGACGACGAGTTGCAGCCTTTTCAATCAACTGAGAAAATCGATCTGCAATCTTTCTTAGTTCAAAACCGGCAGTAGCATCTGCTGCTTCCATAACACGAGCAACATCATGCAGCCGGATTACCATCTCTTTATCATCCAAATAAGTTTGATCTGACATAACGTTTCCTCTATTTACAGCTTCATAACTAGGATAGCCTTTTTCAAATACTGGTTCTCTCATTATGTCTGCCTCTCAGCGACCCGTCTGCGTAAATCACTAGACGAGAAGCGGTGGTCGCGTTTGTTGAAATATAGCTGGATACCCCGCTTCTTGCAAATATCCTTGCCCGTGAAATCCTTTTCTTTATACTCATCTCCAAGTACTCTTATATCAATATGATACATAGCTAATATATCACATAAATCATCTTCTGTCAAATATGGAATGATTTCATCAACATAAGATACTGCTTTCAGTTGAGTATAACGCTCAACTACCGTTTGAATTGGTGCATTCTTTTCTGCGCGATCTAAAGATGGATCTATTTGCAATCCACAAATAAGATAGTCGCATTGCTCTTTTGCTTCACGGAGCATTTGAATGTGTCCCGCGTGCAAAAGATCGAATGCAGAACATGTAAATCCTACTTTCATATTAAATGCTTTCTTTCTCGTTAGTCCCATAAGTTTTCATAATATTTTCCGAATAAACGGAATCCATTGCTCATACGGTTTTGATGCTCTTTTAAACCATCATGATCAATCCATTCAAAACCACCAATACCGCCTTCATCGTTTGGTATATGTGGTCCATAAAATTCGTCTTCCCAATTGTCTTTCACTTTTTGCTCAAAGGCCCAAATCATTTCACCCATGATCCAATCCCATCTATCAAAGAACTTTTCGTCAGCTTCGCCGTTTGACCAAAAGGCTTTGTTTTCTGGATCATTTATACGAAGTTCTTCAGGAACATCAGACATATCAACATTTGGCGCCCCATGCTTAGTTTCTTTTAATTGAATAAGCATAGGTAGGATAATAGGAGCGAGAGTATAGTCCATGCTCCACGTATCATATTCGTGGATCTCAATCTCTTGTTTCTGACCCGTCTCGTCCTCGTAGGGACCTATGTAGACTTTCATTGTATTCTATAGCCTCTCTTAAAATCGATAAATCATAATCAAATTGTTTGGCGGTTTCTACAACGGCGGCCGTATCCTTAGGAAAACAATGACCGCCAAATCCTCGCTCTTCAGTAATTAAAGTATGACTTTTATTAATTCTATCATCATATGCAGTATATGTCAACACTTCATTTGCATTAACACCAGCTTTAATGCACATATCATACATTTGGTTAAAGAATGCTACTTTAGTTGCAAGAAAACTATTCCTAAAGTATTTAGTCAAAATTAAAACTTCAGGATCATGAGTTACTACAGTGGTACCAAGTTTCATACTTAGTATACCAGACCAAAAGGCTGCTCTGCCACCACCGAGATAAGTATGCTCTTGTTTTTTGAAATCTTCCATTGCATGTTCAGCTCTTAAAAACTCTGGAGAAAAAGTCACTTGAGCATTCGGATATGCTCTATGAATTAATCGCCAACCTTCAAGACTAATAGTTGATTTGATTAAGATTGGAACATCTGGTGGTACATCTTCAATAATCGAATATACATTCGACATGTCACAAGATCCATCATCTGCCATTGGAGTACTAACGCAAATGATAATTGCATCCATATCTTTGCGCCAATTGCCATAGCCTTTGGCGGGATCATAGATATAAGTCTTTACATCATCGCTTTCTAGAGACAGCGCATGTGCCATACCTACAAAGCCATATCCCGCAATTTGAAGTTTCATTTTTGGTCTTTTTTCCATTTTGCTTGCCAGTCATGAATATGCTCAAGCTTTTTATCTCTAGGCCATTCTTTTAAATAATCGTTATCGCGATCAAACAATTGTAAAACTCGTTCTTCATCTAAAATAAAAGTATCAAGAATTTGCTCACCCAAATGAGTTTGAGAAAACTCTTCAACATCTTCCATAGTGACAGAATCGTTAGCCCACTCGATTTGTTTGACAGGATTATTTGTAATATCTACGTCAGGATTAAGCTTTTGTAGTTCACTTACTGGAATACAATACCGTTCACGAAAGGTAGATACACAAGTTACGACTACATAACGTTCATCAGACATTTAATTTCTCCATTTCAATATTGTAGTTTTTTGCTCTCATGCCAGCAGCAAACACAAATGCGTCAACAGATTCAGCAAATGTATAATCTGCTACGAGAACACCATTATTCCAAGCCTTTACTCTCATCTTTCGACTCCTTTTCATTTTTCTTAATTTTCTTTTTTAAGCGTTTAATGACTTCATCAGAATCCATCCACAAATCTTTGTTATCTAGAATTGATTTGATTTCACGCTCATTTAAGAAGTCAGCATAAACATCTTGAAAAAGTTTTTCAGACCAAATGCGTTCATGGGCCATACGATCAAACATTTCACCACCTTTGCCTGCCATACCACTTGAGTAGTTGTGAAACATGAATACAGAGTGCGGTGAAATCTCATATTGATGGCCGCACATAAAGATTAATGTTGCAGCACTCATACAAGCACCTTCAACAGAAATAACGACTTGCGCTTCAGTTTCTGTAAGTACTCGCATAAATTGAATTGCGGTAAACAAGTCACCACCAGGCGAGTTAATATAGATTTTAATTACATCATTTTTACTAGCACTACGAATAGTATCAAACCATTCAATATATTCTTCAGATCCTTCTACATCTCCACTTAAATAAAATTCATGAATATTTACAGCCTGCTTTGTAATAACCCGCTGGTTTTGATTGATTGGTGGCTTGAATAAATCAAGTAGATCGTTTTTATTTTTCAAATAAATTACTCCCAACGATAAAAAATATGAGCGCCCAAACGTCCAACTTGTTGAAGCGTACGAGCCCAAGAAGGATTTACATAAGTCGCATGATAGTGAGTTGCACCTTCTGCAATTCCACGAAACTTTCCATGCTCAATCATATTGTATGCAATTAATTGAGCTTCCATCCAACGATCCTCGTCCTGAGGATTATCAGACTTACCGTCGCAATACCAAGAGAATTGGCACGCATCACGAACCATTACCATTTTATTTGGATCTTTCCAAGAAGGCTTTTGCTTACCTTGGTGGACTACTTCACAAATTGTGTTTGGATAACGGCGATCATTTACTCTGTTTAAAACCACATCAGCAACACCTGCTTTGTCTGCTAGGTTGCTGCCACGTGCTTCGTAATAAATGTTCATTGAAAGACATCTAAGCTCTTCTGCTGATTCTCTTTTCTCAACTTCAGCATATGCTACTGTAATGCTACCGAGAACTAGCGATCCTGTTAGAATTGCGGATATTAGGTTTTTCATTGTACTGCCTCATTGTTTATACTACTAATATAAATCAAATGAAACCGAATGTCAACCCTTTTTTAAGTTATTTACTAAATTTTTTACCCGCCATCTCATCGATTGTGTTTGTGGATCATCTTTCCAATAGCTATCATCATTAGTCATATCCGTAAGAATTTCTAATAGCATGGAATTATCGGCCCGCAGAGAATCATTTTCACTGAGGGCCCATTGCTTTTCTTTTCTACACTGATCAATCTGAGATTGTAAGTGCTCAATTGCTCTTTCGTTTGCTTTTACTTTTACCATATTGTTTTAAGAATGCGTAATCGCTAGCATATGCCCTTTTAATAAACTCAACTTGTTCTGGTGTAAAATCATCTTTTGTAATTTCTTTATTAGTTACATTATGGTGTTCACTAATATTAAAAAACTTATTCACATCTTCACGTTTAACAACTTCAATATCCTTAAAGTTTTCAGTATCAACAAAACGGCATTGAGGATGAAAATGGTGTACTTGGTGCAATGAAGTAATCTTATTTAGGTTTGCAAAGAACAAGTCAATTTTTTCTTTCTTAGAAAGTGCTGATAGATCTTTTGCAAAGGTACTAAATATATCTTTACCATAGTCTGAATAACGTTGTTTGTCAGCCAAGTAAACATTAATAAGCGAAATAAATCGATCAATTGGATCTGTAAATATCATAATTGGCTTTTTCTTTTCTTCAACCAATCGATTGTACAGTTTAGTTCCACGCATTACTTGGCGTCTTTTTGGGAAACTTTCTTTAATCGTTACAGAGCAACTGCGAGGCACTTCAAACCATAATCTTTCATTGTTATCTTCGAGATCATATAATAATGGCCATTCAAGCTTTTCGCACCAATAACACGTACAATCATTAAACGCGTAATCTTGGTCAATTTTTACTTCTGGCAATAAAAAATCTTTTACAAATGGAATCTCAAAAATCAACTGCGGTAACTCCTCATGCGGGTATCTTTTTAAAATATGATCTACATTACTATCAGGAGCAACATTACCTTCTACGGGTTCTGTAGTATCTACAAATCGCTTATAGTCTTCATATCCGCCTGATGAATGCCATTCAAAGCTATCATGTGCATGAGCAAATGAATCAGCTTTTGTTTGTCTTTGTTCACGGTTGCCCATCCATGCAAAATGCCAACCCATATCTTCTTGCATAACGCCTTTATCTGTAGGAAAACGTATGTCCATTGAAATATTACCGCATCGAATATTACTTGCTTTAAAATGCTGTAATTGTTCTTTTGTTGCAAAAAACATTGCTCGCTTCCAAATAACTGGAACACCAGTTCTATGATGTATTCGTAAATCTGCACGCCCTTGTAGATACACTAAAGGAATCTTAACAATTACATTAGGATGATTGTGGGATTGTTGCGCCAACCATTTAATATGTCTTGGATCAATAATTTCATCAGCATCACCATAAATGAAAATATCACGCTTTTCAAAATGATGCATATGAAAAGCTTCGAGCACCGCGTCTTTTTGTAAACGTTCTCTTACTCGAGCAAGAACTGATTCTTTATTATTTCTATTTACACCAGCATTACGACGGTCGATTTCTAAAATCTCAAGGTCTTCTGTTTCTGGAATATCGTGTTCAATATAGATAATTTTTTCAATTGGAAGTCCAAGTTTACGAGCAACTTCAGGAAATTTACGCTCAACATCCTGTCCACTGTGAGTTTTATTAGACTCTACGATAATGAATTTATCTACATGATCTTTTAACAAATTTACTCTTAAATAAAGTAATTCTTCTCCATAAGGAGCAAACCACGGAAAACAATCTACAATTTGCATTTAATTTTTTCTCTCCAATACAGTCAATCCGTTATTGTTGCTTTTATGCTTAATAAAATGCCAATGAGGATTAGCAATTACGAATTCAATGAGGGCCGGTAATAGACCTTGGCCAGGCATTGCTTTACGGTTTGGATTAGCTGCCCAATCAACCTGTTCGTCCCGAACTCCATAAGTATGAGTATCATGAAAGGCCAAATATTTGCGAGCAGAGTTTCCATGTAATTTGAGCTCTTGTCTTAATTGCTCTTGCGAATGCCATGTATCGATAAAGATCATGTCTGTTGGTTCAATTAAAATTTCAAGAGTGTTTCCTCTAATGTATTCTACATCTTTACCAACAGATCTAGCCATTTTAAATAGGTTCATAAGAGGCGGATGTATTTCTAAATCATAAGCTCTTAACGATACAGGAGCATTTAAGAAAGCTTTCGTGGATGCTCCAAATCGACTTCCCATTTCTGTTACATGTGCTACTTTGCAAGCTAAATCATATAAATCATGCAAATGCTCATTAATATCAGATTTTGTTTTCTTTTCTTGAACATATTCCTGATCAATACGTTCTTCCCAATCTCTCATTTTCATATGTCTAACCACCTTGTATTATCTAAAGTCCATCGCACAACTTCTTCAAGTCGTCGTTCAACTGGTTGCGGACGCCAACCCATATTCGCCATACGCTCACCACTAAGAGCATAACGAAGATCATGGCCAGGACGGCTGCTATGGAAGTCCATAAACTCATACTTTAATTCCTTTCCTTGTGCATCTGCAATTAAATTTGCTAATTCTAAATTGTTGAGTTCTGTCGCACCACAGATATTAAACTTAGGGCATTTAATTCCCGTGTTGTTTGTCATATCAAGTGTACGGTTATGTTCCAATAAAAACAAAGTAGCGTCAGCCACATCTTCAGCATGAATATAATGACGGCTTCCTGGAATTGTTTTTGATGCATCACTATGAATTGTAACAACCCCGCCATCTCGTACATTCCTAATAGTCATAGGAATAAACTTTTCAGGATGTTGGCGTTGTCCAAATACGTTCATAGTATGCGTAATATAGATTGGCATATTATAAGTATTCTGATATGCAACAGCTAATTCTTCAGCCCCAGCCTTAGATGCTGAATATGGATTAGTACAATTATAACGATCGTACTCATCATACTTAACACCTTCAGGCGCAGGACCAAAGACTTCGTCTGTTGAAAAGTATAAGAAACGTTCTAGGTTATCCTGTCTACGACCATAATCTAAAAGGTTAGCCGTACCAACAACATTGTCCATTACGAATTCCATTGGTCGCTCGATAGAACGATCCACGTGAGAACCCGCGGCAAGGTGCGCGATAATATCAACAGGCCCAATGTCTGCTTCAAGCATTGGGTTGATTTCAGCTTTTAAATCGTGAAAGATTGTCCGTACGCGTTTGCGTTCAGCAGGAGTTCGTTCCTGAAGTAAATCATGAAGGCGATTAAGATTACCGCTATAATCTAAACGATCAAGCGTTACAATTTCCCAGTCTGTTCGGATAAGTACTTGATTAATCAAGTGGTGCGCAATAAATCCACCGCCACCGGTGATTAGTATTCGCTTCATAGTATAACTCCTCAGTCAATGCTTATTTCATTATAATCTTTCTTGTATTTTAAAGGCTTTCCTTCTTCACCTTTTTCCATACATTCATCACTGCAATACCAAACTGTTTCATTTTCTAACACATGGCCACACCATGTATCTATCGCTTTGTAAGATCCATTACTAACTTTTTCAAATAAAATGTGTTGTTTTTTGCAGCGATTCATTCTTATTTATTTACTTTAGCCAACCAATTTTTTTACCATCAGCAATACGTTTTTCAGCAATTGCTTGTGAGCCTGGATAACGCCATGCCCACGTTACAATCAACGCAAAGGTAATAAACATATAGAGTGTTGCCTTTTCGTTACCTGTACCAAAATACATAAATGCCAAAGATGTCGACATAACTGCAACCATTAACCATTTGGCTGCGGTTGGATATACGCGATACTTTGACCAGTTTTTAACAAATGGACCGAACCGTGGATGATTCATAATCCAATTATGCAGTCTGTCACTTGATTTAGCGAAACAAAATGTTGCGCCGAGAATTGGTGTTGACCAAGGTAGACCAGGTAGTAACACACCGAGATATGCTACACCTACCAAAATAATTCCTAGGCAAAACCAAAATGCCTTTTTTACTTTACTCATGTTTTTTTCCATTCTTTAAATAGGTACCGTCAAGATTGTAGCGTTGGTAGTTATACCATGCCCACGATAACGAGTACACAAAAGGATAGCCTTTTTCTCTTAATTGTTTGAACCAATTCCAGTAATGACTATTTAGAGTCGGCTTCATTCAAAATATCTTTCATTACATTGGTTGCGGTGTGTGTAAAGAAGCGAGGTGCTACAGAATGAATGACTAGAGCCGGAACCAATAGCTGTAATTTAACAGCGGTCTTCAGTGCAAAAGCCATATGTTCTGGTCCTGATTTACCTATCTCTTCTAAGTGTAATTTGCATTGTTTACTAAACATTAAACTGACCTTGTTTTGTAATAATTTCTATATATTTCAAAAAGTTCAACTTGATCTAAAGATTCTTCTATTATATATTCTTCTCTTTTATGTGTTTTTTCAGCAAATATAATTGCTTCTTCTTTTCGGGGAGACATAGAAAGTAGTTCACCTTCTTTGTTACGGGCTACCCACATGCAATACCTCTTTTAATGCTGACACTAATTCTATCATCATCACATCTGTATGATATGGCGTCGGTGCAATTCTTAATCTTTCAGTGCCCGGATCAACTGTCGGGCTATTTATAGGTTGAATATAAATCCCGTATTCATTTAATAATTTATCGCTTGCAGCTTTACATTTGAAAGCATTGTTTACCATTACTGGTACAATGTGTGTACAAGCATTTTGATGAACTGGAATCTCTGCGGCTCCCAGCATATATTTTAATTGTTCTGCCCGTTTTTGGTGTTTTTTACGGAGGGAAGTTCCATCACGGAGATATTTGATTGAGGCGATAGCTCCGGCGCAGATGGCTGGCGAGATACTTGTTGTAAAGATGAACCCAGAAGCCACGGACCGAATACTGTCAACAACAACACTATCCCCAGCAATATAACCACCTTGAACCCCAAAGGCTTTTCCCAATGTTCCATTGATGATTGTTATCCTATCTTGTACACCTAACCATTCACAATATCCAGCTCCTGTATCTCCATAAAGACCAACAGCATGAACCTCGTCAATGTAGGTAATTGCGTTATATTTATCAGCAAGATCACAAATATCTTTTATAGGTGCTACATCACCATCCATAGAATAAACTGATTCAAAAAGAATAACAGGAACTTGCTTGTTCATTTCGCACGTTTGTAATGCTAACTCAAGATCTTCCATATCATTATGTTGAAAGATTATCTTATCAGCACGACTATGCTTAACACCCATGATAATGGATGCATGGTTTTTATTATCAGAAATAAAACAAATGTTTGGAATAATTCTGCTCAACGCGACAATGGCCCATTCGTTAGCCACATACGCAGATGAAAAAAGGAGAGCTCCTTCCTTTTTATGAAGTAAAGCAAGCTCTCTTTCGAGCGTAACATGGTACTGAGATGTACCACCAATGTTACGAGTGCCACCAGAACCGGCTCCGGTCTGATCTAAAGCAGTATGCATTGCACTAATCACATATTCATTTTGGCCCATACCAAGATAGTCATTAGAGCACCAGTTTACAATATTCTTTGGTGCGTATTTACCATACCAAATCGCCTTTGGAAACTGACCACGTTCTCTAATGATATCATTGAACACTCGGTATCGACCGTCAGATTTAAAATTATCAATGGTTTTTTCAAAGTGTTCAATATATTTCATTACAAACTAAATCCTTTAAATGTATCTGTTGAAACGTCTTGTTTCGTTCCACCTTGTACATAAGATGTGATTTCTGTTTCTTGTGGAGCAACCTGTACTTCGGCGCCAGAAATCCATTTTTGTGTCCAAGGTAATGGGTTACTTGGTTTGCCATATGGTGATGTAAGTTTTACATTAGTCATACGTTTTGATGCAATATATTCTATATATTGTGAAAGCAACTCTGTGTTCAAGCCGATCATTGAACCGTCTTTAAATAGGTAATCAGCCCATGCTTTTTCTTGGTCAACTGCTTCAACAAACATTTGGATGCATGCTTCTTCAGTTTCTAAAGCAATTTTTTCAAAATCTGGATCTTCTTTACGAAGCAATTTCAGCATCATTTGCGTTGAAGCCAAATGGAGATTCTCATCACGAGCAATAAGCTTAATAATCTTAGCATTACCTTCCATTTTCTTGAGCTCTGCAAACGCCCACGAGCACGCGAATGATACATAGAAGCGAACTCCTTCCAAGATGTTAACACTCATCAATGTTAGGTACAATAGCTTTTTCATTTCATATTTGTCAACAACTACAATATCACCATTAATAGCATGGCGGCCTTCGCCTAGCAAGTTATAGTAGCCTGCCATTTTAATAAGTTCGTCGTAATAACCTGAAATTGAGTCTGCGCAATCTATGATTTCTTGAATGTCCATCATTTCATCAAAGATTTTAGATGGATTAGAATATACGTTACGAATGATATGAGTATATGAGCGACTATGAATTGTTTCAGAAAACGTCCAAGTAATAATCCAGTTCTCAAGCTCTGGTAATGATACAATAGAACCAAAGCTTTCAGCCGGCGCACGACCTTGAACAGAATCAAGCAAAATCTGACGTTTCAAGTTTGAAGTAAAAATGTGTTGCTCGTGTGCTGTAAGTGCTTTAAAATCTTTAGCATCCTGATAGATGTCTACTTCTTCAGGGCGCCAAAAGAAACCAAGTTGTTTGTCAGTTAACTGATCAAATTGTTTATACTTCAAAGTGTCATAACGTTGAATTGTTGGACCACCCGATGGATCGAGAAAAGATGCAACAGCAGTATGGTCAACACGGTTTTGTACGTCAAAAACGCTCATTTGAATTCCTTTATAGTAAGTTGTTAAATAGTGCAGCTTTCGCAGTCTGCTTCGTCTAGTTCACCTTGGGGCAATTCTTCTTCAGTCATTTTATCAATATCAAGTTCGCCTTGCCCGTCATACGTATTAAAGTAATAGAGTTGTTTTCCACCATACTTATAGAACATAAGCAGGTCTTGTAGAAGAACACTCATTGGAATCTTTTCATCTTCAAAGAATTGCGGATTGTAACTAGTATTTACACTAATACCTTGATCGATATACTTTTGTAATACTGCCATAATCTTTAGATAACCTTGAGGTGATTTTTGATCCCATAAAAGATCGTATTTGTTTTTAAAGTGGAAGTACTGAGGCACGACTTGCTTCAATACACCATGCTTAGATTGTTTTACAGAAATCAAACTGCGAGGTGGTTCAATACCGTTTGTTGCATTTGCCACCTGAGCAGAAGTTTCTGAAGGCATAAGAGCCATAAGTGTAGAGTTACGAATACCTGATTTTTTAAGTTGCTTGCGCAATCCTTTCCAATCCATGCGTTCTTTGTGCTTAACAAGCTCATCAAGATCTTTCTTATAAGTTTGGTTAGGAGTAATCCCATGCCCATACTTAGTTTCCATAATACCAGGAATAGAACCCATGTCAACAGCTAAATCAGCAGAAGCCTTAATTAAATAGTATGACCATGCCTCAGCATACTCATCGACCAATTCTAGCCCCTCTGGAGTGATGTCCTGATAGGATAGATCATGCTTGGCCATCCAATAAGCAAAGTTAATAATGCCAACACCGATAGGACGCCGCTTTTCAGTAGACAACTGAGCTGCTAAAATTGGATAGTTTTGATATGAAAGCAAAGCATCTAGACCGCGAACGGCAAGTGTACAAGCTTTTTCAAAGTCTTCTGGAGTTTTTACGTTACCCCAGTTAATTGCAGACAATGTGCATAGACTAATCTCACCGTCTGGATCGTTAATATCATTTAATGGCTTAGTTGGCAAGTCGATCTCAGCACAAAGATTCGATTGACGAATAGGAGCAACCTCTGGCAAAAACGAACCATGATCATTTGCGTTATCTACATTTTGAAGATAGATACGACCAGTGTTCTTTCGTTCTTCCATAAAGCTAGAAAATAGCTGAGCAGCAGGAATAGACTTTTTACGAAGACGAGTATTGCGCTCAGCAGTTTCATATAGTTCACGAAACTTGTCTTGGTCTGCAAAGAAAGCGTCATATAATCCAGGCACATCGGCAGGAGAGAACAATGTAATATCGCCGCCTGTAATCAAACGTTCATACATCAACTTATTAAACTGTACACCATAATCCATATGGCGAACACGATTATCTTCAGTACCTTTATTGTTTTTCAATACAAGAAGATCTTCTACTTCATAATGCCAAATAGGATAGTACAAAGTTGCAGCACCTCCACGAACACCGCCTTGAGAGCAAGACTTTGTTGCTGATTGGAAGTGCTTATAGAATGGAATTACTCCTGTGTGGTATGCGTCCCCTTTCCTAATTGGTGATCCAATCGCTCTAATAGAACCCGCTCCGATGCCGATTCCTGCTTTTTGGGAGACATACTTGACAATACTGCTACTAGTAGCATTGATACTGTCAAGAGAATCGTTTGTTTCGATAAGAACGCAGGAACTGAACTGGCGCTGAGGAGTACGAACACCTGCCATAACAGGAGTAGGAAGACTAATATCGTGAAGGCTGATAGCATCATAATAATCCTTAACCCATTGCAAACGGGTTTCTTTTGGGTAGTTATTGAAAAGAGTAGCAGCAATCAACACATAACACATTTGAGGAGTTTCAAAGATCTGACCTGTTACTCGGTTTTGGCAAAGATACTTACCACGAAGCTGTTCCATTGCGACGTAAGTAAGGTTCTCATCTCGTTTGTGATTTACAAAGGAATTGATTTTATCCCATTCCTCGTCATCGTAATATGTAATCAATTCAGGATCGTAAAATCCTTTTTCAATATTACGTTCTACAAGCTCTTGAACTCTAAATGGCTGATAGCCATCATATACTTCTTTACGAAGAGCATAGTTAATTAAGCGACCACCCACAAACTGATAATTTGGAGTGTCTTCACTGATAAGATCTGCCGCTGCTTTGATAAGAGTTTCTTGAATTTCTTTAGAAGATATACCGCTATAAAATTGAATTTGGCTTTTGATTTCAACTTCACTAGGACTTACTCCATTAATTCCATCGCATGCATAAAATACTACTTTGTGAAGTTTATCTACGTCAAGAGCTTCCTTCGATCCATCTCTCTTAACAACTTGAACGGCTTGAATCATTTTCTTTTCCTTTATTATCTTTCATACAACATGTTGTATTTATTATGCTTAGTTGTACTATATGTAGTTATTCTTGAACAAAATTGGTTATATTTGGATAAATTTGGGATATAGCCAAGGCAATTGCTCGAGCTAACTCCATATGTTCTTTTTGTGTTCCATTGCCAGAACGTAGTTCAATAAAATGGATCCAAGAACGAATAGTACCATTAACATATAAGCGAGATTTAGTTAATCCTTCTGGTAGAACAGCTCTTGCTTGTTCTTTTGCAATACCATTTTCAATAGCCCAGTTATAAACTTCTTTAACTTTTTCAATTAACTCTTCTTGTTTATCATCCCACATATGAATTAATTCAGTATTTTCAGTTGGAATAGAGTTTTGGCGATTTGTAGTATCCTGCAAACGAGCTTCTCTTAAAACAAAATCATCGCCAAGATCGCGAACGTCAGCATACCGCTGAGAAAACTCTTGAAATGAAAACGAACGGTGTCTAAGGAGTTGTCTTGCGATGTCTCTGGTTGTTTCGACTTCGAGGCAGGCGCTTGCCATTTCGAACGGGGACCAGTGCTTGTGCTTGATGAGATATCCAAGTAGCTTTTCTGTTGTCTTGGTGTTAGCTTGGTTTGATGGATTGGAGACACGGGCGCAATATGCGACGAGGTCTTGGATGTTATCAAGTCCCTTGAACGCAGGTTCTCCTGCGTGGATACGACCTGCGGGTTGGCTATGGGAAATAAGCTTTGCATGCATTAACTGTTTGCTCCTTATGATAATTTATGCTTTGCGCCAGTTGGCGAGTTTCAATTCGGCTTGCAAGCCTTTGTAGGTATTTTCTTCAATAATTTTTTCAGGATTTATTCCTGCAATAAACATTTCGTTTATGTCTTTGCCTGGAACATCGTGAGGCCATATACAAATCTTATGTCCATTTTTAATTACTTTTTCCATGCGTTTGTGAATTTCTTTGTTACGTGGCTCGGCATCGAACACAAAGATTCCATTTTCAATTTGTTGTATATCATGAGTGGTTCCTTCGGCGCCATTCATTGATATAGCATTTTCAAGAAAGAAACTGTCAATTGCACCTTCCACAATATAATATGGATGATTAAAGTTTACTTTATCTAGTCCGAAGATCTTTTGTCGTTCCTCGAACATAATAGTTATATATCTGATTCCATCAGGATTAAAACCACGAGCTGAAACGCCAAAGCAATTTCCATGCTCATCTAGGAATGGAATAACTAAACGCGGTTCATCCTTGCCAACATAATCAAATTTGCCTGGAATAATTTCATTAATCCAGGTTTTAAACTTTGGTGCAAAGTAAAGTCTATAATGATGATGAGAAGGAATTTGCCTTTGTTTTATATATCTAACAATCGCGTGATTATGTGGCAATTGACTCACTTTTTTCAATTTTTTTAGCGGGTTAGCTTTAAACTTTGGTGCTTGAGTTTTAAATTGTTCAGTGATATCTTTTGTATCTTCATTTACAGTATTAGATACAAACTTTTGCGCAATATAATCGTTATAAAGCAAAGGGTCCTGTTGCTTCAGAAAGTTCTTGAATGAATGCGAAGCACCGCAGTTATGGCAATAATAGGAGAACTTGTTATCCCTCTCCAGCAGCCATCCACGGGCCTTAGACCTTGATTTCTGGGAATCACCACAGATAGGACATCTGAAGTTGATTTTATACGGATTCGTATGTTTGATTTTGAAATTATCTAGCCTCCCAGAAAGCATCTGGGCAAACTGAATATCGATAAATTCTGCCATAATATAAAACTCAAAGTTTGTTACATAATTAGATTATAATTGGATCAGGCCCAAATGTCAACCAAAAAATCCTCCAAGATTCACAACTTTTGCTAATAAAAACATAACTACCGCACCCATACCGGCAAGATAGTATTTCCAGTTTTCAAGACTTCTAATGCGTCTATTTTGATCATCCATTCTTTTCATCATTACTTGGTTATTAGATTTGATTTCGACCATCATTTCTTTATGACGTTCTTCACGGGACCTTTTATTTTCTTCAGACAATCTCAAGTGATCGTCAAAGGCGGATTTACGATACTCTTCCAAACGTTCATAAATAACTTTAGTTCTAGCGGATTCTTCTTTACGGTGTTCTTCCACTATATTATCAAGATCTTCTAGTTTGTCAACTGTATTTTTAATGATTTCTTGTTGTACTGCGACCTGAGTCGAAATATCTGACATCATATCAATAGATCCTTCAACTTTCGCGAAGAACTTATTAATTTGTTTGATGTCGGCTTTAATGAGCGCGATATCTGTTTTCATTTCTTGCAATTCGTCCTGCATTTAAGTTCCTCTTAAGCGAAAAAAGGGTCACATGGACCCTCACTTCATTCATAATGTACACTTATGCATCTATTTATTACTCTGGCTGTACAGCCTCTTCATAGTATACAATTATTTCGCCTTGCTGTTGAATATATCTTCTCATTTCTGCTATGTTTAAAGCTAGGTTCTCATAATCTTTAACACTAAATGCTACAAATGCACGATTGCCGTTAACTTCTTCAAACTCTTTGAGGAAATCCTCTAAGTTATCTTCATTAACTACGTATAATCGTGTATCAGTCAGATTGATCGGCTTCGGTCGAGCTACTGTCGGCACCGTCGTCTTCTGGATTTCCGTCACCACTTGTATCTCCGGTTCCGGTCTCCCGAGGGCGCAACCAGCTAGGAAGAGGGTCAGACCCATCGCCGCCAGTTTCTTGCTCAAGCTCGCGCCAAAGTTTTGCTGTAGCGCCATTCATCTTTCCTTCAAGTTGACCTGGCTCTTTTAAAGCTAGGTTTGTTAAATTATGTCTTTGAAGTTTACCACGAAGATCATCACCGTATGCTTCTGCTTTTTGTAAATCTGCTTGTAGATTGTTATTGAGCTCAGTCATTTTGGCTGCATCTTCTTGCAACGTTGCTATACTAGCTTCGGCGGTTGCAACAGCTACTTCCATCTTAGCTACGTTTGCACGAGCTGTTTCAAGATCTGACTGGAGCTTTTGGACGTACAAATATCCAACACCGCCGGTTGCTAATACAACTACAACGATTGCAATTTTGATTGACGTAAACATGATTACTTCGAGAAGGTCTTACTTCTCGTCTTCGTCCTCATCTTCTTCGTCGTCATCATCATCCTCGTCTTCATCTTCGTCTTCCTCGTCGTCATCTTCTTCTTTTTTCATTTTATATTTTTCGTCGAGTTCTTCGTCAGATGCTTCTTCTTCTAGCTCTTCTTCACCAGCCATAAGTTCTTCGGCTTTAGCTTCAAGAGCAGCTTCAATACGAGTTTGAATTTCTTCTTCGAACGCTTCTTTCATTTCAAGCGGACGACCTGCCATTGCTTCTGCAACGATTTTTTCTAAAGACATGTCTTTCTCCTTGTTTAATTACTATAGTGTTCTATTTATTATTCGAACATTTTAGCTTGAGTAGCAGGTCCAACGATACCGTCTGCAACTAAGCCATTTAGTTTTTGCCATTTTTTAACTGCAACTAATGTACCTGGACCAAAGTCTCCATCTGCTCCTACACCAATTGCTTTTTGCATTTTCTTAACGTCATCACCTTTCATACCTTTTCGTAAAGTACGTACTGCAGATGAAGATGCTTTAGGAGTAGGTGCAGGCACTTTACCACCAAGAATAGCAAGAGCTTCTTCCCAACGGCGGTTACGATCATCTAATCCAATTGTACCACCATTAATCTTCTTTGTCAACCCTACATTGTCACCTTTATCGGCCCATTTGTCGAGTTTATTTGTTTTCCAAAACCAGCATGCAGATTCAATAGCACCTTTTGGTGTAGCTACGTATTCTGCTGCTTCTTCTGCTGACATTCCGACTGTTTTGCCAAACGCTGTATAATTGTTTCGGCCAGTAAGTTGCTTGATCCCCCGGCCACGAAACCGCCACCCATCGCCGTCGTTAACGTTACCCATTGCTCCTCGCTTAGATCGGAACTCATCTTGGTAAACATAGTTTGCAATTTTTTCAGGTTTACGCGCATAATCTGCAGCATCTCTTTTTCCTTTTCCGAAATAACGACCAAACACTGCGTTCAATGCTTTTTCGCTATAGTTAAGGTTTTCCTCTAAACGAGTAAAGTCCAATGATTCGTGAGCGCATTGCGCCATGAAACCAGCAATACGATTTGATGTATTAATATCATATGCTTCAAACATTTCAGTTGCAGCTTTGTACCATGATTCAGGATCTTTATTTTTTGGAATCATCGCACTAAATTGTTCTAATGTAATCATAGTTTATCTCCTAACATATCTCTAAGCTTCTTCTTTTTAGATTTATTTCCTGAAGTCCATTTCTTTTGAGCAGCTTTTGACATGTGGCCACCATCCATTCCAGCTATATTCCCGTCACCCACGTTATTTGCTGGAGTTTCTTGCAGTTTATCCATAATCCATGCCTTAGCATTGGCTTTACCATATTCGGTAGTTTCCCATTCCCAATTATTTCTGCGCTTATCCCAGACCATTACTTTCCACTCACCTTTATGGCGTTCATTATGGTCTAGTGCTTTTTCAATTTGATATTTCTTTCCACCAATAGTAGCTTGAATCTCACCGTTAGGACCAGCGCGCTTCCATCGTGGTGCTGCAGCTTCTTCTAATTCTTCTTTTGGTACACAGTTTGGCACTAGCTTGTTACCTTTCTTCTTCATACCTACTTGTTTATGAGTATCCCAGCAAGGTCCATCTTCTTTCATATTTTGTAATTGAGTGCGAAGCTTAATATTACCTTGCATATCAAGACCTGGATGATGCTGCTTGATTTTTTTAGATAAAGTATTCGCAGTTCTTGTAACAGCTCTTTTAGTATAAGTCGTACCGTAGTCTCCATCCCTGTGCTCAGCATTTCGAGAATTCTTATAAGCTTTTACTACATCTGGATGGATTTCTTCATCCATAGCATCGAGCTTTGCAGCAACAGCCATCTGACGGCGTTTTGCTTTTGATTTGCCTTTGAATTGAGGAGCATCTGAGTCATAGAAATCTTTAATCCATGTACCCATATCATCAGATTTTTTTAACTTTTCTGATAAAAAACCGTTGACACGGTCGTCTAATGTGGTATAATTGAGGTATGCCTCAGAAAATAAAGACAAAGACTTTTCTAAATCATCTTCATCTATATCTTCGGTAATAAGAGATTCTTCGGTAAAAGCTTTATGCTCTTTAATTAAGAATAAAGCAGCCGCATATGAAGCCAGTCTAGTACTACCGCCTGGAAGCTTTGCTAGAATTCTTTTCATATTTCTAACCATAACATCAAAAACTCCAAAAGCTTTTTTCTGTTTGGAGTCACGATCTTTTTTCTTGATTAGAATATTACCTTTATCGTCAATAACGCCTTCTTTGTAAGCATCCCACTTATTAAAAGGGGTCGCTAATCTACGGATAAATTGGTATACTAAAAATAAATCAACGACCATTGGTCAGATTCCTTTAAGCTTCTCAGATATAAAAGCATCTGATTTAATATTACTTTTGTGTAAAACCACGTCTTCGTACAAGATGAATTCAGGCATGAAGTTCAAATATTCAACAAATGGCTTAAGGTACTCATGATACTCGTGCAAACGCATGAATAACATGTTTGTAGCTTCAGGCCCAAAAACATTGTATATGATAATCAAGTGGTTAAGAATCAACCTCTCTTTTAAATCATCGTCTTGTCTATATCTTCCAAACAACTTTCTTAAATATTGAAATCGCTTTAAGTCTTCCTCAAATTCTGAAATGTCAGAGCATTGAGGATTTTCGTAATGTTTAGAAGCATATAACAGAAAGGTTGATTCTGCTAATCTCATAATATATTAACCGTTATTAACTGTCTGCTGCGATGGCGTCTTCGTCAGCTGTATCACCTGTTACACCCAAGTCGCCAGCATCAGCTGCAGATACCTTCATAGGTACTAAGCATTCTGCATAATGACGGCCACCTGATGTATGATACAACCACCAGCCTGGACCAGTCAAGCCTTTTGCACGGTTAGATGCAATACCTGCTTCTGTCAAGTCGATGAAGATCGCGTTATCGCGGTCATTTGATTTATTTGTGTTATTTGCATCGTCTTCTAACCATTTTGGTACTGAAGCTAATGCGTCTGTTTTTCCCCAAAGTGCCATTTGTTTTTCTCCTTGATAGGGTTTTTATTATTATAGTTATTTATTACGAGCTACGCGCAGCCTTTTTAGCATCTCTCAGTCTTTGTTGAGCTTTTTGAATGCGTTCACGGTCTTTGTTTTTCTTTTCTAAAGCGTTTGCTTTCTTTTCAGCAGCATCAGCTCTTCCAGCAACAGTCGTTCTATTAGCTGCTTTTTTAGCCATACGACCAGCTCCTACAACTGCTTTTGCCCCAAGTTTAAATGCACCGCCAACTGCTTTACCAATAATTTCATTGATTTCTTCTTCGGTTAACTCAGCAAGTTGATCTGCATTTACGTTTTCACTTAAAGCATATTGACGTAGAATCTCAGCAATATCTGCTTCTGTAAGTTCTACTTCTTCACGGATTTTAACTTTAAACATTTTTTCAACTGTTTGTTTACCCATAGTCTTAGCAAGATTAGTGATTAACCATTCACGTGGTTCTGTATCAAGATCGTCTACAAACTTAATGAAGTTTGAACCCGCGTTACCAGATGATAGCATCTTTGCTGCTTTCATAAAGTCTGCTTTATCAATGCCACCATGCTTTTTTGCATATGCTTCGATACTTGCAGCTGCCTTTTTCATTTGAGGCGTTGCGGCTTCATCTAGTTCTACTTTTTCTTTTTTAAGACCACCCATCATATTCTTATATACAGATTTCTTTGCTGATTTATGATCCATACTTGGGCGATTTTTCCCAGCATTTTCTTTCTTTTTGTCGGCATCGATTTCTGCTTGAGTTGGCTTGCGATATGCTTCTTCAATATGGTTTTTAAAGCTTTTCATTAGATTACCCGTTTTTTGTTTATTTCTATTTATTAAATTAACTATCTACTTTAGCACCGGCGCGCCACTGATAGCAAGACCAATACTTAGCTTTCCATTTAGGACCCGGATTATCGCAACCGTGACGAGCTCTAAAAGATGCACGACGCTTTGGATCGTCTCTTTTAATTTCCATATTTGGATCGCCAAAACGAACTACAACAACATTGCCTTTTTCGTTCTTTACATAAACTTTAAACTTTTTACCAGATACTTCAGATGTACGAATAGGATCGTTAAGTTTAACTTTTTTACCTTCGTATTCAGCTGCTTCAACAACTAGATCTTCGTATAAATTACATTCTTCGCAAATGGCATCAATACGATTTTCTGTATATGTACTAAATTTATCCACCGAACTCGTGCCCCGCTACTCTTTTCATTTGCTTGTTAAACTCAGCCTGTGATGGTTTTTCTTTATAAAGCTTAATAGAAATCTCAGGACGATCTTTACCTTTAATGCGCCAGTTATGACCTTTTTCTTTATGCTCAGGTTTAGTTGTCTTTACGACACGGCGCTTATAACCTGCTTCCCAAGTCTCAGAACCTTCATCAACTTGCCCTGTTTCTTTTTCTTGAGATTTCATATAGTCACGAGCAGTATCAATGTAATCAGTCGCCTTTGTAATCTTACCTTGAACCCACTCAGGCATGTTCTCATCATCTTCAAGCATATCATGTAATGCTTGAGCTGCATCGATCATTGTACGTAGCTGAGTCTTAGCCATGCTACCCTCGTAATCGTACTCGCCTTTGTCTTTTTCTTGTAGTACTTCTACAAAATCTCTAAAGTTTTTCATTTCATTAGCTTCTCTATTGTTTTTAACGCCTTTTTACCATCAGGATGGTTTGGATTAATACTTACCTCATCCCCATTTACGAAGTCAGATATATTAGCAGACTTCCCTAAAGCAGCAATTGCTTTATGTAACGGATCTTTTGGATCGTATTTTTTTTCGAAACCAGGTTTACCTCTCAGTTCAACCCACTTCTTATCACCTTTATTCCACATCTTAAGCACATCTTGATCCTTACTACGAATCAATTTAAGCTTAATACCTTCTGCAATGTATTGCTTTAGTCCGAGCATGGTGTGTCTTTTTTATACTTCTTTACTAGCTTATCAGTACCTTCTTCACCTGCACCAGATTCTTCTTTACGCATATCCTTTAGTTTTTTCTTTGGTTTTCTTTTATTATCAGACATGGCCATATCGTTTGACTTTTGTTGCATATCTCTAAGTCTATCCATTGTAGAACGACCACGCTTTGCTTCATCAAGTTCGACTTCTTCTTTTTTCATACCTGATAATTTCATACGATCACTATAATGTTTAGCTCTATCCATGCTACGCTTCAGACCCATTTTATGAAGTTTATCAGTTGCTTTATTTCTATCAATTTCTGTGTTTGCAGTAGCAGTACGTGCTTTATTTCTAGCTTGCTTTTCTTTTTCACGTCTTAGATCATTAGCTAAATCCTCATCAAGCTCAACTTCTTCTTTCCTTACTTTAGCAGCTAAGTCAGAATCAGCTTTACCCCAAGTACCAGATGATTTAGTTACAAATGAGTTAACACGAGCATGGCCCCATTGTTCTGGAGTTGTACCAGGACGATGACCTGATTTCCAAGCTGCTACACCGCGATTATAAACTTTACGAAGAATACCCATTGGCATACCAGTCTTATCAGCTTTTTTCTTTAATGATGCTGTTGGATCTTCATTAAGATCTAATGCATAATCTTCAGTTGATTCCATTAAATCGCTTAAATCAAACTCTTCGTTTTTAGGTTTATACATCTTAAAACGCTTGTCGAATTTAACTTTACCGTTTTGATCCATTAACATATGAGGACGTTTCTTTAGAGTATATTTTCCCCATAGATTTTCGTTTAAGTTATTTCCATCACACATGCAAGGTTCTGCATGGCAGTTACCGCATACCCAGTCTTCAGATTCACCGTACATTTGCTTGTATTTCTTAGTATGCTTAGAAACCTTAGTCTTTACGCGCTTACCGTCTTTAAAGTCGCCAGGAGCTGGTTTGTAGTTGGAATCTTTATCTGGTCCGTCACCTGGCTTTTCAGCGTTTCTTTTAAAGTGAGCTTCACGGTCGTCCTTCTTATCTTTTGGAACACCTTTATAATAATCTTCCATGAACATTTCAAAACGCGAATTAAAATCAAAGCTTTCTTTTTTACCAGCTACAGCACGCTTACGATCTCTTTCGGCTTTTTTAATTTTTGGAAGTAGTTTTCTTTCTAGTGAAGCTAAACGATTTTTACTTACTTTTTCAATGCGCTTATCGATTTGCATCTTTTCGCCATCGCCAAGCTCAGCATAACGACGATTTTTAGCAAACTTATCTTTAAGCATTTTGCGAGCAGCTTTCTTAGCACGCTTTTTAAGAGTTTCAAGATTTGCCATACGACGCTTTGCTCGGTCTCTGCCAATCTTCATTTTATGACGATTCTTTTTCATTCTTAAACCAAGTTTACGGCGCTGTTGGCGATCCAAAACTCTTTCTTCTAATGGTTCCATATCGTCAATGTGAATTTCTTCTGATTCTGACATATTCATACCTTTTCTTACAGAGTCGTAAACATCTTTTGCTGAGCTTTGAAGCTTACGTGGCAACCCTTTTTTAAACGAATTAAAGTCACCGTCTGCTGCAGCTGCTCTCATTTTAGAAGCTGACATACCTGACACATCATCTGCATCAGGGTCTCTATCTCCAGCTGAGACTACTTTAATTTCATCAAATTTATAATCTTTACCGTTATATCTTTGAAGCAAATCATTAAATTCTTTTACTCTATCTGAACCAGCAACCAATACAACTTTATTAAATCTTTTTTCTAATTGAACCATTAATTGAATAATAGTTTTAGCAGTAGATTTTTTTACTACTTGTCCAAAAGATTTTTGAGCTAATTTAATTTTATCATCATATGATAATGGATTCTTTTTCTTATCGTATGAATGAGTAAGAAAGATGTGTGGCATTCCTCTTTCTGATTTTGCAACCGAAGCTACCTTTGCAACAAGCTTTTCATGACCAACAGTCATAGGATTCATTCTACCCCATGCTACTACTGCGGTTCCTCTTGCTGCTTCATCTAATGTTGGTTCTGTATTGATATATTTAGATGAGTCGTGTTCTTTGTCACTGACTTTCTTTTTCTTTTCTGGCTTAGCCATTGATTAGATTCCTAGATTAATACGTATACACTATTGCTTTATTTATAATTTTCTTGAAAAGAAGGTATAAAATTATAATTTCTGTGAGCTGATCCACCCCATATTGTTGACTTTCTAAGCCATCCCATAGCAGGTGTTGGAGACATAATTGCTAATGGTACTTGAGTTCTTCTTTGTCGATAAATGAAATAATCATTATCAATTGCAGAATGAATACCTATTTGTTCCATTTCTTTAATTAAAAATTGAGCAGTACTTTTCGTCATTGCATATGCATGGGCGCCTTCATGGCCAGCAAGATTATAGTATTCTTTTGGAGGTCCTGCCTTTATATGATTGTAGCGAGAAGGATCTGTAAGCTTATATCCTAATACGACTATTCTATCATTTGGAATATCAATATCAACTGGCTGCAACATAATTGCATCATGTTCTAATACACACGCTGCTTCGTCTGTGCCTTCTGCTATTTTTTTCCAAATTGTATAATGACCTGCAGAGCAACACATTGCTTTGTGACCCGATGACGGATTAGCCAAAGGCTCATGAGGTGAGTTTGCAAATTGTGTTTGAATTCCAGTTTTTGCTAATGCCGACGCACCAGTTTGATTTTGATAACCCATAAAGTATTCAAAAGGTAATTCTACCTTTGTACAAGACTCAGCACAAACTTGAGCATACTCGTGTGATACTGGATCATCAATTTTGAGAATATAAGCTTTAGTTATTTTTGCCATTATTCATATCTTTTACTATAAAAATGACCAGTTGAACCCCAGTAATGGTCTGCATAAACCTTATCAGGGCCATCATATCTTTTACATTCTCTTAAATAAAATTGAGGAATAAAATAATGTGATGGCCAAATATGAAGAGATTCTTGCCATGTTGGAACATGTTGAGCAAGAAATGCATTTCCTGTAGATCTAAAAGGCTCAGGATGCAATTGTTCTGGCGTTAACTTACTTAATTCATTTACCAAATGCTGTAAAAATTTATTACCGGGATTTGCAGCCATAATGGGCTGTACGTTGTTTCCGCGGTATAACTCATTTTCGAAACAAGTGTATGCATGACATGCAGGAGCATTGAATAGTTCCTCCGTATTTTCTAAACAAACCATATCTGCTTCAGGCCAGAATCCACCTTGTTCCAATATTAATTCATATCGAATTAAATCAGATACTCCTTGAAATCTTCCTGTATTATAATAACGTTCAATAAGACGGGCGTTTTTCCAATTACGATTTCTTAACATTTCATCTGTGAAAATAGAATATTCCCAATCAGGATGTTTGTCCCGCCAAGTATGCATCCATTCTAATGGAGCCTTTTTTGGACCAACCCAAATTTGAGTTATCTTTTTTTCAATGTTCATTTTTGGATCCACCAAATGAAATCTTCTTCAACATTCCAAGAGTTTGGTCCATAGAATTCTGTTACTGCTTTTTGGACGGTTGGGAAATGAATATCATGGCCGAACACAATTCCGCCTTCTTTTACTTTACCTTCCCAAGCTTGGATATCTCTTAAACATCCTTCGTAGCCATGATCAGCGTCTATGAATACAAAATCTAAAGATCCATCTTCTACTTCATTACACGCATTTGTAGTGAAATCTTTAATTACAGTTGTGCGGTCTGGATAACTCTCGCAAAACCGAAGTAACTCTTTATAATGTTGATTGTGATCCCATGCCCAACCATTTTCGCCGGGTGTCCATTTTTCGGGTCCGGTACTCATAGGTTGAGATTCATATAAATCTACGCCAATTAAATGTAGATTAGGGCAATTTTCTACTAGGTATTTAAAACAAACACCGGTATGAACGCCAAGCTCTGCTCCCTTTGTCCAGCCGTTAGAATTTACAAATTGAGCTAAGGTTTGCCATCTATAAGTATTACCACCATCGTGGCCTCTATCACGTATTCTTCCCATAATTTAATCTCCATAAAAAATAAAGGGTAAGCTTCATGCTTACCCTTGTATTTATATCACTTTACAGTCGAATGTTGACTTATCTAATTTGACTGGAACTCCGCCTGCCTCAATGCAAGCTTCGGCCCAAGTAGGTTGTTTAAACTCTTGAATTACTGCAAAAAATCCAAATGCAATACATACTACGGTTAAAAGTGTCATTACAAAGAAAGAGTAGAAACCAACCTTATCGACTATCTCAGCCGAAGGTGTTGTTGGTCCCATTTAGACAACGGCAAACATTAGTAAAAGCGCTACGAGAAATGCGAAGATTCCTAATGCTTCAGCAAACGCGATACCAACAAACATTGTACCTGTATCTGGTTTCTTAGGCATTACTTTGAGTACACTACCAACAATCATTCCTACTCCGATGGCAGCGCCACCCATTCCGAATGTTGCTAGTCCTGCGCCAATTAAGGCGCCCATTGTTGCAATATCACCGGTCATTATATAATCCTTTGATTTCCATCATACACGCTTTCGATTCCTCGTGATATCCCAATCTTGCGAGCTCCGACGCCGCTCTCGAATATCCCACTACTTGCGCCCAACGATCTACTGCAGACCACAAGCCCGATAATGGCGCAAAGACATAATTTTTTGCTAAAACTGTCATTAAACCCACCCCTTTAGATTTTCGTTAACGATTTCATCATAATGATGTTTTGCAATTCCACGAATTGCACCACGATGTAAACCCATGTCGTTGAGTTCACGATCTGTAAGTTTTGAAAGTTCGTTGATTGTTTGTTTGGCAAGTTGGCGCGCGCGCCATTTAACTTTAATACCACGGAAGAAGAATACTACTTCTTGCAATGCAGGTGTTAGCCATCCTGCTACTGTTAAGACTGCTTGAGTCATTTTTTGCTCCTAATGTATATGTAATGTATGTGATCCGATCTTAGACGACCGTCTAAGTTTAATCCTTTTTACAAATATATTTATTAGGAAAATAGGTAAATAAGGGTTACTAATTCGGAATAGCCGCTATTCAACTGTGTCAACTGTGACAAAATGTTAAGTGGTATATCCAGCTTCTTTCGTAAGTTTCATTATGCAATGGAATTCTCCATCACCTATAATTCTTATGTCTCTATCTGAGTATACATCATCTACAAAGCCAACATATTCGTGAGAACCTGAGTTTACGAGATAGTAATGACCGTGCGCAGTTGCGCCATCCCATCGTGAGATGTCTATGTGTTTATTGTGTTTACAACCCCAAAAGATTTCTTTAATAGTTACTGAAGCCGTACCTGCGTCAAATGTTTCGCCACTAGCAACAAGGTCTGATAAAGCCACATCAATAGTATCACCAGACGAGTCTGTTACATATACTTTGATTACTGCTTCGTTATGAGATCGTTTTAAGTAGTGAACATTAGCCATTATTTCTGCCATCCTTTAATGTATCGATCAGAAAAATTAGCATTACTAAATTCAAGGCGATCAACCAGTTTGACTGCATTCTTACCCATTCGGTCAATTGCAACAAAGCCCTCTTGTTTTGTGACTTCATAACCATCCTTAGTTCTGAGGAATGTACCAATGCTTTTTGCACGATCTAATTTACCGATAAGCATATGCTTTGCATCGATAAGCAAATTGTACAATTCAAACATTGCAGTAATCTGAGATTCTGGTGTGCGCTTAAAGTATTCTAATGTAGCGTCTTTTTTCTGACGTTGTGCAGCTTTACCTTTTTCGGTCTTACGAGTTGCTGCTTGCTTTTCGTAATAATCATCAATATAAGCAGTTAGATCCTTCGCCAGTTTACGAGGATTCTTAATTCGCTCACCAACGCGAATTTTACTGTTGACGAATGTTTTTACTTTTTGTAAAGTATCATCATTCTGAGAAATACCATCAAGAGTTTGTCTCTTAATTGTATTAAATTTCTTACCAGCAGCTGACAGGATTTTAGTAACCTGCTCAGTTTCTTTTTTGGTCAAGTTTGCTGTACCTGACAAATCTCTATACATGGCATCAACTGACCAAACGCCTTTTACTTTTTTGAGGCCAGACGCGATCTCCTCTCCAAAGCTTGCAGACATTTCTTCAAAGCTTGATCCTCTGTATACTGTATGCCAGACCACTCCGATCTTGGATCTGAGAATTTCTTGACCGAGGTCTGATGATTTAGGTACCGCGTAAACGATCGTATTAGGATGGAAAGTAATATGCGGTTCACCATCAATGTCCACTTCTTTGAGATCTTCTTTAGCATATAAAAAATCACCTTGTACTACACCCTTGATGCCAAGCTTAGGTAGCTCAGTAAGGGCCAGTTTCAATTTTGTATTCAAATCACCTTTTGTATCCGCATCAATATCAGCCATTGTTTTGTATACTTTAGGGTTTTTATTAAAGATGCCTTTCTTAGCAACAAAGAACTTCTTGTCACTAGGATCAACACCTGCAAAAACAGCAGGAGCTCCGTCCCACTTAACAGTTACATTTACACGAGATGTGCTACCACCAGCGAGCATATCACGCAATGCACGAAGAAAGTTAATCGATTGACGAGTACCTTCTACACCATTATTTAAGATATTATCCTCTAGGTGTTCCATATGAGTATTCTTAGACTCATTTAAATATTGTTTAAATGTTAACATTAAATAGTCCTTTGAGTGTTTCCATCATTTTTTCTGAGTTAATGCTAACAGTTTTACCTACTGTTGGAGCAATGTTATGAGGAGAGTTTTTTGATCTTGGTATAGAAAAGCTCATTTCAAAAGTAAATTGATAACTACCGCCACCTTTAGATTGTACACGAGCTCTATAACCTGCTTTTGCAGCAGTTCCAAATCTAGGTACATTATTTAATTTAAGAGGATTTTGTGTACCAAGTAAATAGAATCCATTAGTTCCAACATTTACATAATATGTTTTCTTTTTATTATAATAATCTTCAATTTTAGTTGCCGGAATATTTCCCTTCATTTCTGGAAACCGTTCTCGCTCTGCGGTGTATTTAGATCTTTTATCTAAATCTTTTATTTCATCTAAAACTTTTTGATTCTTTGTAAACTTATAAGGTTCGTTTTTCCATTGCTTATTCAGCTGATCAATAATTCCAACTTCTTTGGCGAGTTCTATAATGAATAGCTTTTCGTCATCAGTTTCTCCTTCTTTACCAATAGACCATCCAGCTTTAGGATCCCACTTCATTACAAGTGAACCCGCAGAGGCTGCTGTAATTTTAAGTTCACAACCTGCTTGTTTAGAAGAACCTGGAAGTTTAATCATTAGATCTGGAATATCGCTACCAGCTCCGGCCGGAGTAAATGATTTAGGAACCACATCATATGGCTTCAATGCGGCGGCTGCATTATTTTCATATTGAAAACCTTGCTGAGCAGCTTCTGTAATATATTTTTTAAAGGTAAGCATTAGGTAGATCTTACTCTTGAATGTGTAAATGGATTTTTCTTTTTAGTACCAGGTTTAATAGAGTAAGGACTGCTTTCCATAGTTTTAACTTTAACTTCTGGCTGAATTTCGTACTGTTTAGAACGAATACCAACTCTCATACGAAAATCGCCTTTTCCTCCAAACATAGGAACATCAGAAGCCACACCCAATGGATCTTCATTACTCAATCTGTAAAAATCGTCTGCAGCTTGCAAGTAATATGCTGCTTCTGTTTTACCGCCTTTAGAATAATGGTCTCTAACAACTAAGCCAAGATCTTGATTTGGTACTGTAACAATATACTGATCACGCTGTTTTGCCATATAAGCTTTCATTTCTTCGTGATTTACAGTATCAGGATCGTTCTTTTGAGGGCCAATATTTGTATTAAGCTTTTTCTTACCAGTTGCTTTTAAAATATCAGATACAAATTTATTAGCATGTTTCTTTAACATCTTTGCAATGTAAACTTTCAAAGGACCCATCTTGCCAGCAAGAGGACCCTTTTTCTCTGGAGCTGAAGTCCATTTACTTCCGTCATAAGAAGCACGAGTATTACCAAGGTTGTCAGTATGGTTCATCTTAACTTCTATCCATACTTTTTTACCTTGGTGTTTTACTAAGACGTCTGAATAAGTAGAATCAACTCTAGGTCTTGAAGCATCAAAACCCATTTTGTTTAGCTCGCTTGCAACATCGTTTTCGAACTTATCTGATGCTCTACTTTCACGTAAAGATTCTCTGTCGTCGGCATATTGCCTAAATCTCATTAAAGACATGAAATCACTCTTAATTGTTTTACTTTATTTATAAGAGCTATGAAATGCCACCAGCAGAGAATAATGTTTTCTTACTTTGACCGAAAGCAGATTTATCAAAAACAGGTGAATCATTGCTTGGACTACCAAATGCAGTATTTGCAACTGATTGGGCATTGCTTACATTGCGTTGAGCACTTTCTTCTAGATTATAGAGTTGCATTTTAGCACGATCAATACCGACGACAAATCTACGATAGTAACTTAGATCACCCCAACGATTCTTGAGCTGCTTAATCATGAGTTGGCCAAGGTTGTCTAGTTCTTCGGATGATATAAGTCCAAGTATACAGTCAGCAGTATGAGTAATCCCCATAGACTCAGATGTATTGGTAAGATCCACATCGGAGTTACCGTAACCATCGCGATTAAATTGAGAGCTAGTAACAACGCTACAATTATATTCCATCGCAAGACCACGTACCTCCTCTGCAATTGACTTGACTAGCGTATATGAATTAGCTGCTGCAGCACCTTTTACTCTAGCGCTTGCACATATATTTAGGTAATCGATCATAATGATATCTGGCTTGAAGTTTCGTTTCATACGAAGCTCAGTGAGTAGATGTCTGAAGTGACCGACATGAGCAGAGCCAGTTGGATATTCTTTTACAACAAGCTTGCCCGTAGATTTACCTTTGATGCGTTCAAGACGTTTGTTGTAAACATCTCGTGGCATCTCAGATACTTCATCGATTGTAACATCAAGAAGGTTGGCATCAATACGTTCTGAGATACGTTCTTCAGCCATTTCCATAGTAATATAAAGAACATTCTTACCAGCAAGTAACGCGTTGGCTGCCATATGACACTTGACAAGTGATTTACCACCACCTGTTGTTGCCAATAGTACAGTCATAGATTTACGAGGTAAACCACCCTTAGTAATCTTGTTGAGTAGCTCAATGTCGAATGGAATACGTTCTTCTTTCTTATGATAGAAATCATATCGAGCTTCATAGTCTTCAAGGAAGTCGTGACCTACGCTTGTATCAAAGCTGATACTCAAAGAATCTTGAAGCAATCCTGGCAATGCATCTTTACCGAGAGTAGATTCAGTGCCATCCACCACCAGGATTGCTTTTCGAATTGCATTAAATAGATCTCGATCTTGACAGAACTTCTCGGTCTCAGACACGAGCCAATCAAAGTCTGTTTGTTCATCAACTTTGAGTTGGTCAAGGCTCGCCATCACATTTTTGTAACTATCTTCATTTAGATCTTTACGTTTATCAATGACGAGTTTGAGAACCTCCACAGAGGGAGGCTCTCGATACTCTTCTACATACTCAGAGTATGCATCGAATATTTTTTGAAGATTGCCATCTTCGAAGTAATCCTTTTTAATATAAGGATATACTTTACGAAAATAATCTTCGTTGTAAACAAGGTTAGATACTACTGTATTCTCAATCATCTTCCACCACTTCTTCTAGCACTTCATTATTGGATTCGTCGTCTTCACGCATAATACTACCGGATGCACCAATGGTAAACGCGTCTTTAATATATTTAGAAAAATCTGTCTTCTCTAACATATTAAGCCAAAACTCAGAATTGTCAACAATTTCTTTTGCTCGAAGAAGTTTTTCGGAAAGAAGCTCACCTGTTTCAGGATTTACTGCTTCATACCAACCAACCTTTGGTTTGCGTAGATAACCACCAGCTTCGGCGATTTCCATTAAACCAGACCATTTAACAATACCACCTTCCCAAGATACTGAGATTGGAATCTTAGATTTCTCTTTTACATGGCGAGACTTTTCGATGTTAATCACAAAGTGATAGCCTGTAATTTCTGTGCCAACCTTTTCTTGACGTCGACCAATGATCCAAATAGCATCTGCTGAATAGTAGATACCTGTACCACCTGATACAACATCCTTAGGAAACAGACCAATCTCTTTATAAGTGTGATTGACTGCGATAAGTGGAATGTCTTTAAGATTGAGATGTGGTGTAACGATACGAAACAAAGACTTAAGAGCTTTTGCACGAGACATATCAGCAACTGATTTACCGTCAAGCGCATCTTCAACTTCTTTCTTAGATGCAAGGTTACCAACTGAATCGATAACGATCATGACTTTATCGCCCTTCTCGATCTTATCCAGCTGTTGTGTAATATCAAACTTAAGCTCTTCAGCATTGGTAACTGGCGTGTGTACTACACGATTCATATCAATACCAAAGGATTCAAAGTATGCTTGAGGTGTACCAAACTCTGAATCATAAAACAGAAGAACTGCGTCTTCATTCTTTTTCAAAAAAGCAGCTGCCATTAGAAGAGCAAAAGCTGATTTAAAGTGCTTTGATGGACCAGCCAAGACCAAAAGGCCAGGACTTACACCGCCATCAATACGGCCAGACAACGCTACGTTCACCATAGGAACTGACGTCGGAGCCATTTCTTTCTTACCAAAGACTTTCGATTCCGCAATGGGAGCCGTCATCTTAATAGTAGAATTTTTTACCAATTTGTCTAATAGACTCATATTAACTTCCTTCTACAATCTTAAGCAATTTTCCTTTATAGGCCTCGATCTTGGCAACTCGATCTGGCCAGTAAATAGTTGATTTATCCGAATTCTTACACAGGTTGTCTAAGAACGGAGAGATAGATTTATATAGAAGTTCTAATCGATATTCAAGATCGTCAGCTTTGACTTTAGCATCGGTGAGTTGATCCTCAAGTGATTGCTTTTCAGAGCTGACTTCTTGAATCTTTTGTTCGGCCTCAGCTTCTTTTTCTTGAAGCTCTTCATCAATAAAGCTGAAGCCGAAATCAAAGTCTAGAACTTCTTCGTAGACTTTATTAGCCATTAGCTAGTTCCTTAAAGATTGATAGATCATCGTCATCATCCATTGAAAGATTAGAAACTGGTTCTGGTGCCGCAGCTGGCATAGTTGGCTGAGGCGCAGCTTGTTGGGTATTACCCATGCTGCTTAGATCAAACTCATCATCATCTTCAGCTGTAGTTGGTGTAGAAGGTTCTTCATCAAGTGCAAGTACTCGATAAAGCTTTGCTTTCAACTCAGCATATGATTTAAAGTTTTTCGGATCAACCAATTCCTGCAATGAATGCTCTTGGTTATAGATGCGTTCCAACGCTGCGTCATCATCAGACAATGCTGAAGGAGCATCGAATTCTGATTTATCATAGTTTGGATAACCTTCGAACTGGCGAATTTTCAGGCGAAAGTTAGCACCTTCCCATAGATCAAATGGGTTTACTGGAGTTTCATCTTCAAACTGAGGATTCATTAGATCATTCAGCTTGTCGAAGATTTTCTTACCGAACTGATAAAGGAATACTTTACCGTCGTTTTCTGGGTTTGCACCATCCTTAATTACCTGGATGTTAGCAACATACTTCAGACGACGCTTTTGCTTACGCGCAAGATCTTTGTCTGAATCGATACCAGAATTCCACAGCTTAGAGTTATACTCAGAAACTGGATCATCTTGGTTAATAGTAGTAAGGGAATTTTCGATGTACCATAGACCTGTTGGGCCTTGGAAACCGTGATCCCAGATACGAACGAATGGCATTTCTTCACCAGCAGGTGCAGGCAAGAAACGAATAATAGCAAAACCATTACCAGCTTTATCGCGGGTTGGTTTCCAGAATTTACCTTCGTTGGGATCTGAGTAGCTCTTTGTAGAAATTTTTTCGAGCTGGCTGTTCAATTTGTCGAGTGACGATGAACGGTTCTTTTTGAGTGCATCAAATGACATACGTATTCTCCTTGTATTGCAATGTATGTTTAGTATAAGCGAAATATGTGTCGGACCATCCGACCATACTATTTATATCAGAAAAATCGTTTTCGGACAAGATCTTTAAACTTTTTTTCATCAATCTCTAAGAAAGGTCTATACTTCCTTATGAGTTTTATTATATCACCTGCTACGATTTTGTCAACTATTTCTTTGTCCCAATAGGGAAAAATATTTGATATCGTAGCAAGGATAGTAATTGTTTCAAGAGTAATTTTTTGTTGCAGATATAGTGTGATGAGAAGCGGATGCTGCCCATTTACCGAAGTAAAATTAGCTTGATAATTATCATCAAGTTGATTTAGATCTTGACTGAAAACACGAGACAAAGAATCCATCTTGCGTTGCCATTCAGTATATCGATCTTCACCTTCTTGCTCTAAGATAGCACGAATCCAAATATCTGGCTTTACAATAAAGTTTGCAAGCATCAGCTTTTCTGGATTGTCTCTTTCTGAGAGTTTTGCGAAAAAATAAGCATCATTACGAGTACGAAACTTGTCATATGATGCTCTGATTTTTCCGTTGTATTTGTGATAATCGTAGCTAGCTTGAGTGAAGTGCTTCTTCATTGCTAGGTATTTTACATACCAGTAATAAGAATCCTCATTCGCATAACTTAGTGATGTCCGGATCATCCGAGTGTACCATTTTCAATTCTACAGCTTCAGATCTTACTTTTTCTTTTAAGATCGAAGACTTTTTCACAATATCGGCAACTGTTTCGATTTCGAGCTCATTAATCCGAGCGTATTCACAAAGTGCATCAATATAGTTTGTACCTTTAGATAGCATCTCTTGAATTTCGTGATGAACTCGTTCGGGCGTGCGAGGTTTAACTGACATAATACTATCCATTTAGTGTTTTAATACCCGCTAGCCAATTGTTTGCTGCATCCTCTACGTAATGCACGCTATGGCCCATAATTACTTCCTCTTTAATAAATTGCCCGTTAATAAAATAGTTAATAGTATAACCTTGTCCAGCTGTATAGATTTCGGCTCTTAACTGTTGACCGTCTTTTTCACCGAGAAACTGATTGACCAAATTGTTGCTCATGCCTGCTCTCCTTTATATGTTTAATATATGACGTGGGTTCCTTTTGTGAACCACAGTTTTTACAAAATGTAACATGTACTATATATTTGTGCCTACCAAACATAATGTATGTTGTTCCACTTGTTATATTTACTGTATCACAACATCCCTGACCTGTCAACTGTTTTTCCATTTATATTTCCTTTATACCGCAAAACTTTCACCGCAACCGCAAGAAGCTGTTGCATTTGGGTTAACTACTTTTAAATAGGAGCCACCCAGCTCTTCAACGTAATCAATCGTACAGCCAAAAATAAACATTTCAGCCATAGGATCTAGCCACAAATTTTCAATAGTAGGATCTTTATCAGTAACACCCCACTCATATTGAAAACCAGAACAACCTCCGCCTTTTACGGTAAGTGATACATTTGGTTTCCCAACCTTTTTAAGATAAACTTTAGCATTTTCTGTTACAGTTAAATTCATTCCATACTGCTTTCTTCCTTAGTTTTATATTGCCATTCATCAGTATGTCCTACAGACCACTTTGGTTCGTCTTCTACAGCATAGTTTTGAGTGCAAACCTTAAAGTCAGGACGCTTTAAATCGGAAGGTGTTAGCGAGCTATCTCGCCAGATAACGCGGTTATTGGGCTGGGCTGCAAACTGTCCGTTGTCAAGTCTAATGACATTGAATGACTTATGTTCGGGATCGTGCTCTGAAAAGTTGGTGTTAAGGACCGACTTGTCGCGATGGGCGTTATCAATGGTAAATTCATATTCACCAGCGTGCATTCTGCGATCCTTTCCAAAAAATTCACATCTGCACAATATGGGTTTTTCGATAACAGTGATATCGTAGTCAAAGCAATCCCAAAGCTGAAGCACGTCAAGAGGAAGAAGCTCACCATGATCTGTTTTCCAGAGGAAAGCCGAGATAGGTAGTTTATCATATAAAGCACCATAGTCTGTTAGTAATGTTTCAAAATAGAGAGCTTTACTCATAGTGCTTTTAACACTGATCCAGATTCCTGGCGTAAGTTCTCCGTGACCTTTTTCTAGGTCATACAAATATTCCTTGCGAACATATACATTCACAGGCGGCAGAGGGTGTACTAAAAAAGCCATTATATCTCCTCAAATAAAACGTTGTCAACATAACGATTTTTATCCTCTTCAGAGATTCCCATTGCCGAAATTGAACGATGCAAATGAGGATTCATTTTTTGATTAGTACAATATTTATTTAAAAGATAAGTAGTATCTCTATCAGATTTAAACGCGTTTTGTTCTATATTTTCTAAATAATAATCGAGCAAACAACTTGTAACTTTAATAAATTGTTCGAGTTCTTCGTCAGTATTAATATTGCCAACTGCAATCATGTTTTCTGAAAAAATCTCTTGAGCCCAAGGTGGAAGTTCGCGAGCTTTGACCCACTCTAAACTTTTTACTTTATGAGCCATAAAATCTGTATATGGATGCGGCCGTCCATGTAAAGGACTATAATCCATAAATGAACCGGTAACTTTTTTAGGACCGGCTACAATATCAAATCCAAGAATAGGAAGTTCAATACCTGGCTTTGGAAATACATTTACATGCATAAGCCATAGACCTCTACCGTTCTCAGGTACGATTGTTTTAAGATGTGCTTTTGATACAATATCAGATTTCCAAAAGTTATCTCTCCATCCTGGAAATCTCATGCCGTCATCATATTTTGGATTATCAAATTTTGTTAAATGCTTATTGAACTGATTTTCAATATGAGTTGCTAATCCGTCAAGTTTGATCCACAGTGGGTGCATTTTTTTTCTCCAACGACCATGTGCCGTCTTTGTTGTCTATCCAAACCAAAGTATCACCGACAGTCCATCCCATTTGATCCATCAGTTCATCGGTAAGTTGCAAATAAAGATCCCCAGATTGAGGATCTTTATCGACTGTTAAAGTCTTAAGATTTTCCATTTTTTCTTGCGCGGCGAGACTTTGCCCAATGTGCTATAGTTCGCTGCTCCCGAATTTGTTTTGTTTCTTTCCTTCGAGCCCTTGCAGACTCACTTCGTAACATTCTATCGGATTTTTTATAATCTTTGAATTCGATATCTTCGTATGATACATTTTCTTGCATATCATTCTCCTCCTATTGTTACTTAGATATATTATATTATAAAGCTGACTAAATGTCAACCGTTTCGTTCTCCATTTCTTTGGATAACTCATCAAATAATTGTGAAGCGAAGTCAAAACATTTTTTTGCTTCCTCAGCCATACTGTCATCGAGAAGTTCTCTAAACTTTTCAATTAATTCTTTAGTATCGCCGTCGAACTCGTACATCAGTCCGTTGCCGGGAATTTTTTTCTTAATCATTTGTCCACCATGTAACTCGCCAAAATGACGAACATACATGTGAGCTAGCAATGCGTGATTATTTTCTTCTTCTTGAAGTTTCCAGATATGTTGTTCATAGTCATAAACTGACTGAGGAAACTCTCCGGTAGGACTTAAATTATAAGCATCTTCGAGCTCTCGAATATCTTCAAAAATACGACGAGCTCTTTTAATACGATTTAAGTTTGGTGGTATAATTGCTGCTTGCTCAAGTACATTATAGTTCATGTATTGACAAGTAAGAAATTTATGATATAGTTTTGGATCGATTTTGCCAGAAAGAAGTACTTTTGCAAATGCTCTTCTTTCAGCTGCTTGGTGGTGAGCCCATGTGAGCTCTTTCAATTTCAGGGACATAATAAACCTCCAGCTGTTGTTTATTATATTTATAATGACCAACGGGGCCCCGAAAGGCCCCGCTACCAAGATTTTTCTATAGGTTTCTCTCAGCTTAGAAGCTGAATGAAACAGATGCAGTAGGTGTCAATTCTTCGTTGTCTAGGTTATATGTAGCACCAGCTTCTAGATCAATACCTAGAAGTGTGTACTCATAAGAACCACCTACGTTTTGAAGCATTTCATCTTGATCGCCATTTACGAATACCGTAGCACCGAACGCGCCAGCATCTACTTCAAATCCAATATCTTCTGATTCTGACTCATAAGTAACAGCAGCACCAAGTCCAATATTGTCGTTCAACAGATAATCATTGCGGGCACCAACCGCAAACTCTTCTTTGTCTAAGTTGTATGAACCTGCGGCCTGCAGATTAATAAGACCAACGTTCATTTCGTACATACCACCGACTGTTTCGATTTCTGTTGCATCTGCTTCGATATCTTTCCAGCTAACGCCCATTTGTGCGCCAAGGGCTTTTACTTGGATAGATTCTTTCATGGCTGGATCAGCCATTGTTGAACCGTCTTCTGTGTCGATCCAAACATTTCCTTGATCTCCAAATGAGATCATTGCGTCCCCGTTAACTACAGTACCAACTTGCCACTCATCAAGAGTAACATCACCGTCTGTGTTTACGTCTAAATCAATAGCAGCGAATGCAGGTACTGATGTACCCATAGACGCGATTCCTAGATCAAAAGATGTAGTAGCACCCCATTTGTCGTCTGCGTTTTCTGCGATTTCAGTTGTAATTTTTCCGCCCATATCTGCTGCTGATACTGAACCAGCGAAAAAAACAAGTGCTGTAGTAGTTAAAAGTTTATTCATCTTTTGTCCTTTCTTATTAATTTTTAAATGAATGTGCCACTTTTCTGTTGCTAGGTAAGTGGCCAACCCCCTGTGTTATGCAGCTAGTGCGTAACCAGATGGTGCAAAATTATCGTTTGCATTTGTAGTTTTTGGCTGAATAACGTAGGCCAACACGGTGAACTCCACTCAACTATTCCGTTCGTCGATCCTAATTCGCCCCCATCATAAATGCACTAACTTCGACCACCCATACGGGCCATCTATGTTCTGCAAAACTTCCTGTTGCAGCAGGACATAATGCATTTATGGTGGAGGCGTCGGGAATCGCACCCGAGTCCGATCCGTTTTTATCTTGTTTCAACGTCCACATTCTATATATACATCAAAAGGGGCTGAATGTCAACCCCTTTTTTTAACTTTTTTTATATTGACAAAAATGTCACACTAATAAAGCCACTTAAAGTCCAGCGACCATGTCTTGTGTGGCTGCCAGCTCAGGATCAGATACCAAACCATAGTCAGCAAGAGGACTATCAGGGCCAGCCATTTCATCTGAGATAAAGAACTCAATGTATTCACGTAGTCCAGGAATTTCATCTAAATGCTCCGTTTTTACATAGAATTGCAAAGGACGAGAGATAGGATATTCACCAGATGCAATTGTTTCAGTTGAAGGCGCAACACCATTTACATTTGCCGCATAGATTGAATCTGTATTATTCAACAAAAATGACAGACCAAATACGCCAATACCATTTGGATTGTTTTTCAACCGAGCAAGAGTTTCTGTATAATCACCATCAATATCAATGCTTACACCATCAGTACGAACTTTCATACATTCTTTTTCGGCTTTCTTTTTATCTCCACCGTTCTGTTTAAAGAACAAGTCATATGAACCAGCTGCTTTACAACCTGCTGTCATAACCTTCTTATCAAACACTTCACGTGTACCATGCTTGGTGCCTGGAATGAATGTTTTAATAGCACGATCTGGGAATGATGGATCTACATCTTTCCAGTTTGTTGCATTTGATTTATCTGATACTGCCAAATAGATATGCATAGGTGTAATATTTTCAAACCCCTTTGTTTCTAAGCGGCTTGCAAATACGATACCATCATATCCAATACGAACTTCAACAGGTGCGCTTACACCGTTTTCAGCACAACGGTCAATATCTGATTGCTTAATATGTGATGATGAGTTTGCAATATCAATAGTGTTTGATCCAACACCCTCACATAATCTTTTACGTCCAGCACCTGAGCCACCTGACTCGATTACTGGTGTTGGAAAATCAAAGTTTTCTCCAAAAGCCTCTGCAACAATTGCTGCATAAGGTAGTACTGTTGATGAACCGGCAACATGCACTTGATCACGAGCCGCTACTGCTGTTGCCGTGAGTGTGACTGCGGCCGCTAATATTAAATTTTTCATGGAATTCCTTTCTTGTTTAGTATTTCAACTAATACGTTACACTATAAGCCACTACAGCCTATATACACTATATATCACGCAATTGTAACAAAAGTATAACAGTGTTATAAAGGTTTTGTAATAAATGCAAAAAGGGAGAAATAAATTCTCCCTTTGTTTACTATATGAAATTTTTAAGAATTGGGTCTACCATTCTTTTTTGTTACCGAGCTCTTCATTATCATTATAGCCTTTTGTGTAGGCAGTAATTTCTTCAGCCGTCATATCAGCCATTTCAACTCTTTCAGATTGATATGTGGAACCTTCGTAATAGTGAGGATCAAAGCCACGACCATAGTAGCTATCAGCCGAGCCACGGTCGTATGGACCTCCGTGGCGTTCGTCATATTGCTCAAGATAATCACCGGCAGTTGTAAATTTAAGATCGCTCATTACCAAGCACCTCCTTGGAGTTTGAATTCAACTTGACGAAAAACTTTGGATTGCTCTGTTATATATGATTGAGCTTTTTCCATTGCCTTCTCAGCACCGAGTTCATCAATGCTATAGCTTATAGTCATACCAAACTCGTCTTGAGCTGGTGCTTTTGACATCACCATGATCCACTGTTGCTTTTTCATACTTACGCCTCCATACCAAGAAAATCAGTTTTAAGAACTTGCAAACGGTCATAAGCAATATCTAGATCAAACTCATCTGCAAGTTTTTCGAATGCCTCATCGATATATGTTGACTTGTAAAAGTCAGACAAACCCATGTACATATCAGACTCAACGAAATTCCAGAAATCAGTTGAACCAACGCCAGGACGACGATTGAATTCATCTTGAGTTGCTTTATCAAAGCACTCAACGATATCTGCGTGGATTGCTGAGCCATTATCTAGGTGTACGATTCTTGACATTTTTATTTCCTTTGTTTTTCCTTATATTAATAATATAGTACTTTTTCAGGGTAATGTCAACCCTTTTTTCAAATAAAATGAAAAAACGTTTGTAATGAAATCAATGGCTTATAAAAAAGTTGAAAAAAAAATCAATCGTATCCAAGGACAGCAACTGATTCTAACTCTTTTGATAATTTATCTGCTTCTCTGGCTTTCCAAGCTTGCTCAAAACCTACTAATCCATATTCAGCTCTTTCACAATTACCCCAGAGTCTTTTAATATATGAATTGTAAGTAGCTTCAGTATCTTTGTCTGAAGTGTTTGGATGTAGTAAATGGCCTTTTACTAACCAGTTCAAACGGTTGGCTTCTTTACGTACAAATGGACTGCACATGGTGGGACCTCCTTTTGCAAATGCGCTCATAACAATGTAACCGTATTTATATGCAAAAGGTAAAATTGTTACCGGTAACAAAAAATGATAACGGTAACAATTGCACTTTTTTTATTCTATTTCTTCGCCACAATGTGGACAGCACTGACCGCCCATTTGTTTCTTACATTCACGAAACAATTGGCGAAGACTTTTTGCTTCTTGGCTCCACTTTTTCATATTGCCTTTGTTGCGTTCTTCTTTTGGCTTAGCATATTCTTTTTCAATGTCTTTAAGTAGCCTTTTGAACTTTTGTTCGAACACAGGAATGAATGCCGTGTTAATTGCCATTTTACCATCTACCTTCAGATTTTACTTGTGGAAGTTGATCTAAGGCTTTTTCAAAATCGCCATGATTACCATCATGTGTTGGTGGTGTCCATCCACCTGGCTTTAGGAGATCAGGGAGCCCAAACGGGTTAGGACGTCCCGGCTTAACTCCAGGCTCTTTAGCCATATTAGCACTATAAACACGATCCCAAGCGTCATTAGCATCAACACCAAATACGTCGAGAGTGCCAATAGCAAAAACACAAAGATCAATAAGACCGTCAACGATTTCTTCAGCATCTCCATTATTGATTGCGGTAAGAGTTTCACTCAATTCCTCCTGACACATTAAAGCACGGAACATAAGATACTTACGCATCAGTTCCTTGTTATCTTTATTTGCTTCAAACCAATCACGCACACCAAATTTGTTATGCATCATGTAAATATCATTTGCCCAATCAGACATCTAGATTACTCCATTTTTTAAGTTTCGCGCGTTTATTTGCAATTGCTTTTTCAACGCTTTTAATATCAATTAGTTTTGCTTCTTCGAGTAGCATTACCATACACATAAGATCACCAATTTCTTTTTCGAGATTTGTAACGTTATCTTTTAAACCAAATCGTTTGATCTTAGAACATTCAACGGTGACTTCAGCGCATTCTTCCATTACGATAGTAAGAAGTTCCTGTTGTTTGTTACCTTCCAACATAATTAATTTCCAATCGTAGAACTTTCAAATACTCGATTATGAGTATCATTACATCTTATAAATGTCGTGCACTTAGAAAGTTGCTTAAGCTTTCGAGCTCCAACATATGTACAAGCAGATCTGATTCCACCTAAGATGTCTTGTATAGTTATATTAACATCACCTTTGTATTTTGTCAATACTGTTCTTCCCTCTGACGAACGATATTCTTTTAATCCACCAAAGTGTTTATCATTTGCAGACTTAGAGCTCATTCCGTAGAACTCTACAAACTGTTTTTTCTTAATAACTTTTTCAAGGGAGCCTGCTCCGCCTTGATGGATCTCATAATCATACTCGCCAGTGTCATACCATTTATCAACTACTTCACCGCCACCTTGATCATGACCAGCGAGCATGCCACCTAGCATTACAAAATCGGCGCCCCCGCCAAAAGCCTTAGCCACATCACCAGGCACAGAGCACCCACCGTCAGCAATAATATGTCCTCCGAGTCCATGTGCCGCATCGGCGCACTCAATAACCGCCGACAATTGTGGATAGCCCACCCCAGTTTGTATCCGAGTCGTGCACACACTCCCCGGTCCGATTCCGACTTTGACGATGTCTGCTCCATTTAAAATTAACTCCTGTGTTTGATCTGCTGTAACTACGTTACCTGCAATAATTACAATAAAAGGGAATCTTTCCCTCAGGTCTTTAATAAACTTAACAAACCTCTCGCTATATCCATTTGCAACATCTACACAAACGTATTTCAGGTTTCTACCAACTTCATTATAGACATGCACAAACTTTTCCATATCTGGTTCAGTAATGCCTATACTCATTGCCGCGAATTCTGTTCGTAGATTTACTTGTGGATGAAAGAAAGAAATAAGTTCTTCAGCACTATATGTTTTGACTAGACAAGTAAACATATTGTAGCGTTCACTTAATTCGTCGGCCATTTCAAACGTACCAACACCATCCATATTAGATGCCATAATAGGAATACCTTCATAAGTATAAGTATTAGCATCTCGCCAAGGGCTTGGATAGTATGGATTGAAGTTTTTATAAACGAAAGATCGAGACAGACTTACGTCTTTTCTTGATCCAAGTGTACTTCTTTTAGGTCTGATTAGAACATCTTTATAATCTAATTTAAGATCATGCTCAATATGCATTACTTTTGCTCCAATTGTGCTTTAAGAATGCGAGCCTGTTTTCTTAACGGCTCGACATACTTGTCTTGTGTTTTTTCATCTTCCATTACTTTAATACGGTTTAGAAGATTTGTCAACTGTTCTTTTTTTGTCATTATACGAAAAAATCCTCGATTGAGTTTGTCTTTTCGGCAGACCATCCAAGGGCTTCGAGTATCGATTCAAGTGGGCTGAGAAAGACTTTGTTGAATTGAGTTTCGTAATCCACATACGGTGCTAAGTTAAATTCTTCTGGGAGAACCGCTGGAAACGAGATGATATTCTCACGAATTGGATTAGGTACTTTTAGATATACGAACTTGATCTTGTCGCCAGATGTAACTGATTCATAGCGATTACTCAAGCCATTTTGTTTGAGTTGTTGGTTATATAGAATACAACCGCGAACGTGCATTGGACAACCTTTTTTGTAAGTACCGTGAGCCATATACTTTTCAATGTTGTCAGTACCTGAGTTACGACCAACAGCTTCTGGTGGAAGTTTAAAGAACTCAGATTTAAATTGAGCGATGAAGTCTTGAATTGCTTCTTCACCTTCGTTCATAATTACTTTGAATGACGCTTTGAGTTTATCACGACAAACTTCGGGAGTTGAAGATCGTACTGATTCGAGGCCGGTTACAGATACCTTAGGTTCTTCGTAATGAACACCTTCTGAGTTGAGAGTATTCATAATGTACCGCTTCTTAGCGATAAACACAGATTTATCAGTAATCTTTTCGCGTTTCATTACCATCGCTTGACGATAAGCGTTCATACGATTTTTAAGATCGATATAACCTTTTTCGATTACTTCTTCGATCTTAGTAGCACAAACTTTATCAAGGAATTCCTCACCTTTCTTACGACCAATATCAGTAGTACCGAACGAAGCTTTAACAAGAGGGCCAAAGTCAACATAGATACTATCGGTATCGATATAGATGATGTAGTCCTTATCATTTGTTTTGAGTATCTTGTTGAGATAATCATTCACAGACTTTTGAGCATATCGAATAGATAGCTGGCCTGATGTGGTAATAGCTTCAGCCATGTCGTTAATATAATAGAGGAAGTAGATATTAGCAGTTGCGCCATACAAGCTGTTCATGGCAATTTTGATAGCCATTTGATTGTTATGAAGCTGTGTCTGCTGAGATTGAAGCTGACGTTTTCTTGTAGGATCAGTTTCATTTTCGATTTCTTGTTCAACTCGAAGCATGTCTTTCTTAATCAAAGAGCGACGGTTGTAGTATTCGTCAATGATTTCAGGAATAATGCCGAGCTTATCTTTACGGAAACATGCACCATTTGCACACACAGCATATTCAGTGTTATTTTGGTATTTGCCGTCGAGTACCATTTCTTGTGAGATGTATTCACGATGGTCGTGCACATAAGTTTCAGGTGAAAGATTATATTGTAACATTAAGTGTGGATATAGAGAGTTAAGATCAAAAGATACAACCCAAGGATGCATGCCAACTTTTGGATCTTTAACATAACCACCAACAAGTTCACCAGCCCGTTCACCAGGTCCAGATTTAAGATGTGGTACAACTTTATCAGCCATTAAGCGACGATATATTGTTGTTTCCCATATGCCCACCGTACCGAAGGCGTCAGAAAAGTTAACACCGCCACCATAGGCAACAGTAAGAACAAGGGACAAAAGGCCAGATTCATCCTCCATACGCTGGATGAGCTGAGTATCCTTAAGGTTATAATCAAGATAAAGCTGAGGATTTTGTTCCCAAAGTGCGTTAAGGTTTCCATATTCAGAATAGTCCAGTTTTTTCTCGCCGAGAACGACGTGAGCAATGTGGTCGAGTTTGTAAGATTCTTGTGGACCGTACTTATAGCCAAACTTTTTAAACGCATCCATGTAATCGATAACAGACATACCAGAGATTTTATAGGTACGTTGTTCTTTACCAAACTTTGTAATCGATGTTGGTTGGATCTTACCCCAAGGTGAAAGCTTTTTAGCAGCTTCTTCACCGAGCAATCGAATGATACGAGTAACAATGTATTGAACATCGAAGTACTCAACGTTCCAACCTGTTACAACTTCAGGATACTCAGATTGCCAAATTTGAATGAATCGTTGAAGCAAAGCAATCTCGGAATCAAACTTCATAAACGAAATATCATCAGGATCAATGCCGGTAATTGTCTTTTGCTTATCGAAGTCTTTCATACCGAGTAGATGATATGTGTCAGACTTAGAAGATTTGTATGCGATTGAAGTGATTTCTTTGTCAGCAGAGTTGATGTCTGCATAGCCACCACTGATATCAACCTCGATATCGAAAGAAGCAATATTGATCTTAGACATGTCAAAGTCGACTGTGCCTGGATACTGTTCTTGAATGTATTGAGCTACATAGTTTGTAGTACCACAGATCTCAAAGCCGTGTACACCTTCATATTGTTGTACAAAGTTACGAGCCTCGGACATCGTATCAAATCGAGTGGCACCAAGGGGGATGTCACCGAGTAACGATTTGTGTGTTGCGTTGTCACGAGCACGAACATAAAGTGTTGGTTTGAATTTTACCTTACGGGCAAATGGCCGGCCATTTTCATAGCCACGAACGAGGATGTCATTGAACATACGTTCGACACTGGTATAGAATTTAGACATGTTTTCTCACTTTTTGCATACTTTATTAATATATCATAGGAAAGTGGATGTGTCAACTTTTTTCTTTCCAAGAATCCATTTCAGTTATAATTTCATCGCCTTCTTTGTCTTGCGCAATACCAAGAGCCAGAGCCTGTATATCAGCAATAAGCTCGTTACAAGTCTGTTTGTCGTAGGTTTTTTCTGCTTGCTCAGAAAACTCATTACGAAGACGGTGAACCATGATGGCTTTGTCTTTCATAGCATTTATTCTTGTGATAAGATCTTCTATAGAGTGTTGCATACCAGTCTCCTATGCTGCTATTTCACTGAAGTTTTTCACCTTTTGGAACTTAATGTGGCTTTCAAACTTGTCACCAAACTGATCACCACGATGGCTGATAACAAAGATATTGTCGTCAGCATTGAGATTATGAAGAGTTTCGATTAAGTTTTCAACACCAACACCGTCCATAGCACCGTCAAGAGTTTCGTCAAGTACTAATAAATTAGTTGATACTGAGTTACGAAGCTTAGCAACTGCGCGCCAAGCCAGCATAATTGATAATGTAATACGAAGCTTTTCACCTTCTGAAAATGACGAGTACGAGAACGTATCACGGAAACGAGATTTGATTACCTCATTAAAGTTTTCGTCAATTTGAAAGTCAACAAACAAATCAAATGCTCCAAGATACTTATTAATAAGCTTATTCATAATTGGAATATATTGACGAATAATTTTTGATTTGATGCCACCATCTCTAAGCATTGCTGCTACAACAGTCAATACTTCTTTTTGATTAAATAATGAAGTTTGTTCAGTATCAATACTGCTCAATGATTCAGCCAATTCTTTTAGCTTGGTTGTATCAACAGATTCTACTTGTTCTTCTGCTTTAGTCAATTCATTCTTGTATGAAACCAAAGCACTCTTAGCCATTTTGATAGTTGCTCGATGATCGCCTATCTCAAGATTGAGAGAAGATATTTCTGTTTCAACATTAGAGATTTCTTCAAGTCTTTGAATGTATCCTAATGCTTTTGATTTACATTCTTCGATACCT
>Ga0181560_10000038_pt1 | contig 101126 bp, 82 predicted proteins | sample 011ome_20_FD_133751 | JGI IMG/M metagenome (GOLD analysis project Ga0181560, IMG submission 133751) | Coastal salt marsh microbial communities from the Groves Creek Marsh, Skidaway Island, Georgia - 011509CT metaG (megahit assembly) | ecosystem: Environmental > Aquatic > Marine > Intertidal... | reverse complement strand
TTACTGGTTCCTGAAGGAGTGCGAATGGCGCTTCAATGGAGGCAACCATCAACAGCTCCTCAGACAGCTTAAACAGTGGTACAAACGAACAAAACATTAAACGTTAGCTACTTCAGCACCTAAAATAATTTCGGAACGAGGAATTCAGGTAGCTCACTCGCTCTAGCGTGAGCCCTCTAACATGTTGGGTGTAAGAGAGTGTCCCACAAGTCGTATTCAACCCCGTATTTATTGGATTTTTCTATTGTAGTTCGTCTCGCTGAGGCGATTTTCTAATCATCGGCGGGTCAGCCACCGACTGGTCGTGGTCTCCGACGACCCCGCCCTACAAGTTCGATTCACACGAAAAAATCATCTATTAGACACTCTCTAAGATTTTATTTTGGCTCACGCTGAAGCGAGTGAGCTACTTTTTAAGGGTGGCTGGACCAATTTTATCTGACTCAATTTATTCCTCGGAATAGGCGTGTGGGTTCTCTACTGATGGGGCTGATTCGCATCCTTCCGATTTAAATGCCAAAGCTATTCGCGCCAAACGTACCCTTTCGACCGTCGAAACTGCCATTCCACTATGGTTGGGTGGTTGCAGTGGCGGCGGCTACGGGGATGGTGGCGAGTATTCCCGGGCAGACGATTGGGATCAATGTGTTCAACGACGAGTTGATCGTGGCGCTGGGCTTGACTCGATCTCAAGTGGCCCTGGCCTATTTCATTGGCACCGCAATAAGCGGCACACTGATCTTCTGGGCAGGAAAGGTTTACGATGCGATTGGATCGCGACGATTGATCGTTGCAGCGAGTTTTGGTCTAGGAATGTCGCTTCTCTACTTGAGTGTGGTGGATTGGATACCGGTGAAGCTGTCCTCCCTGATGGGATTGGGAACTGTTCCTAGCTGGATGCTAGTGACGAGCCTTACGCTGGGGTTCTTTCTGATTCGATTTGCGGGGCAAGGCTTTGTTACCATGGCGGGGCGAAACATGGTAGCCAAGTGGTGGAAGTACCATCGAGGCAAAGTGCTTCCCTTCAGTGGAATTGGAGTGAGCGTCTGTTTCTCGCTTTCGCCCATCGTATTTTACGATATGATACAATCCACGGACTGGCGTACCGCTTGGCAGATTCTAGGAGTATCCACGGGTTTCGTATTCGCCCTTTGTGGATGGCTGGTATTCCGGGACAATCCGCAGGAGTGTGGTCTCAGTGTAGATGCCGGAATTCGGCCGGGGGACAAGCAGAAGGACGATCCGGAGTTCTCAGTTGTCAGGGACTTGACGCGGGGAGAGGCGCTGCGAACGTTTTCCTTTTGGGTCTTCACAGGAATCTTTGCCCTTCAGGCACTTCACATAACCGCCTATGTTTTCCATGTATTGGACTTAGGGAAGCAGCTTGGCGTGACCTCCGACATCATTTTGGGGCTCTTCTTCCCGAGTGCCTTGATCGGAGGTATCATCAGCATTTTCGTCGGTTGGTTTAGCGATCGATTTCGACTAAAGTATTTTGCCGCCCTAATGGCGTCGGGAATCGGATTGTCATCGCTAGCACTTCTTTTGCGAATGGAAGGACTAACGATTCTGATGCTCGTGGCGGGTTTGAGTATTACGAGCGGCTGCTTTGGCCCGATATCGGGTGCTTTTGCGGCTCGGTACTACGGGATCACGCACATCGGAGCGATTAGCGGGGTGTTTATGTCTACGATGATTGTGGGTAGCTCGGTGGGACCGCTGTTGTTTAGTCTCGTCCGGGACTACACAGGTTCCTACTTTCCTGCGTTTGGGGGAACCTGTGTGCTTTCGATCTGTTTTGTCGTGGCTGCCTTCTGGGCCAATAATCCGCAACGGAAGATCAAGGCGAATATGGAGAAGGGGGTAGTTTAGCGATGAGTCAACGAGAGGGTATTGATGTAGGACCAGCGCTGGCGCTGGTCCTACGGAGAGGTTTGCTCAATCGTTGTGCAGCTTCGCCAGTGCCCGCTTCAGTTTAGCGTGAGCGGCCTTGGCTTCGTCAGAAGCGTTCCTGAGGTCGATGGGGTGAAGTAATTCAGGGTCAGTGGTGAAGTCAAAAAAGTGGTGATGACCGGTTTCGTCGAAAAGCTGATACCGCTTGTCCTGTATCCAGCGAGAAAGACTTCGCCCGATCTTGTTGTGCCCGGGGAGTGGATCGTGATGGATGAAAACCCAATCGCGCGGATTGCCCTTTTTCCCTTTCACCTGAGGCAGGAAGGAACGCCCGTCGAAGATTTCGTTTTTTGGAAGAGGAATGCTAGCCGCTTCAAAAAGCGTTGGAATGAAATCGGTGGTATCCACTAAATCGGACACGACGCGTCCACCCGCTTGTGCTGCCGGCCAATTTACGATCAGAGGAACGTGGGTGCCGCGGCGATTGTTCAATCCTTTGCCTCCTGGTATCACCCGGCCATCACGCATTTTAGAGCTTACCTCGCGAGGAGTCCCGTTGTCGCCGTAGAATATTAGAATCGTATTTTCCCGGACTCCCAGCTCGCCGAGTTTCGCATCGATACGTCCGATAAGCTTGTCCATGTACTCAACCATGTCTCCATAATATTTGTCGGGATTGCTTTCGAACCGGTTTCCCGTGTCCCATTCATCGCTATCGGGAGTGGGATTGAACGGGCCGTGGGGTAGGGCCATGGGGTAGTAGACGAAAAATGGCTCGTCCGCATTTTGCTCCATAAACTCATTGATGTAGTCGACGTATAGATCCGGCCCGTACTTGCCTTTTGTGTCTTTGACGTATGTCCCATTGGATTGGATACGAGGATCGGGGTATCGCGAGGCTTTGTCTTCGGTGTGTTCTGTGTGCCAGAGAAAATACTCGTCGAATCCAGAGTCTTCCGGTCTCATTCCTCGATTCCGCCATTCAGGCATGTATTCCGGGGGGTTATAGCTTCGGAGCTGCCATTTGCCCGATATGTAGGTCTTGTATCCCGCATCCGAGAACCAGTGCCCAAAGGTTTTGGCGTCCGGGTCAAGGATTCCAAAGGCGAGCCAATTACGGAAATTGTATTTGCCCGTCATGAGAGCGACCCGTGTCGGCGTACAAAGCGGCACGGCATGAGCGTCGTCGAACCGTAACCCCTCCGCAGCTAGGCGATCCAAGTGGGGCGTTTGGTAGGATATCCCCCCGTAGCAACCCAGCGTTTCCATGCCCAGATCGTCGGCCATAATGAGAACGACATTGGGTCGATCAGAAGCGGCGAGGAGAAACGATGACAGGAGAACGGAAATGCAGCATATTCTTAGGATCATGAGTATTAAATGAGCTATAAGGGAAACGGAGGCCGAGCGTTTGTGCTATGCCGTGACCTTGGACGAAGTTGGGAATGAGTCAAAGAAAGTTTGGGGGAGGAAAGTATCGACGGCGCTATCGAAATGGAATCGGCCTAAAGAGTATAATCTAGTATTTCTTGGTACGACGCGGCACAGCGCGAGCGTTCGCCCTACGTGAGGCAAGTCGGGAATTGTGGTCCATTCCAATCCGTTTTTAGAGGGGCTTGTTTAGATTCAAGTGTTTTGGGGCGTTTGGATTGGCGGCGAGGTAGTCGCTAATGTGCTTGACGATATTCGGGTACTCTTTCGAGACATCTTTACTCTCCGCGAACATTTCGACTTTGGGGCCGAAGAGCATGAGTTTCGAGCCATCGCTGGGAACGACCGCTTTAAAGTGATCGTAGCGAACGAAATGGGAGTAGCTTTTGTCCTCGGGTATGGCGTTTCGCAGCCGTCTAACGATGTTCGTACGCTCGGGGTCATTGATCCGATTGGTCCATTCGTTGGGGTCGTTCTGGTGATCGTAAAGCTCTTCGCTTCCATCGAAGTAGCGAATGTAGCGCCAGCGGGGAACTCGAACGGTGTGAGTTCCGCGACCGACGGTTGACAAAGCCATGTGGGACCAGTGGGCGTTGGGATTGGCGAGAAGGGGGGTGAGCGAATGGCCGTCTAGATCGGAGCGCTTATTGAGTCCAAGTATGTCAATAACGGTTGGATACACATCGATTAGAGAGACGGGTTTCTGGCTTCGTTTGCCAGGCAGGAAGCCTTTGGGCTCCGCGTTTTTTGGGGGAGCAATCATCAAGGGGACGCGAGTCGATCGTTCCCAAGCGGTGAATTTCCCCCAATGCTCTTTCTCACCCAGTTGCCAGCCATGATCGGACCAAAGCACGATCATGGTGTTGTTAGCGTACTCCGAACGGTCGAGGGCGTCGAGTACCTTGCCGAGCTGTTCGTCGACGAAGGAAATGCACGCAAGATAGGCACTGACCGCGTTGCGCCACTGACCGTTTTCGACCACCGTGGAATGAGCCCCGCTGGTCAGAGCGTATCTTGCGAGTTCCTGGGCGGTAGGCGAGAGGTCGTCAAGATCGTCAGCGGGCACCTCAGGCAAAACGACGGATTCAGGTGGATACATATCGTGAAAGCGTTTTGGCACCCAAAGGGGCTGATGCGGGCGATAGAAGCCGACCGCAAGCATGAAGGGCTGATCGTATTTTTGACTCAGCTTTTCAACCGCCCAATCCGCGCTTTGTGTATCCGTCCATTCCTCGTCGGGCCGGTCGATCGGTCCCCAGTCAAACGAATCGATGGTGCGGGACCCGCGTTGGCGGTCCCGAGGCATTTGATTGAGGGGCATGGTGATGCCTAAGCGGGGAATTTCGTGGCGGACATAGGGACGGTTGTCCTTCAACTCTGTTTTGGAGATGGTTCGTTCATCAGGCAGGATCGGCATCCACTTGTCGTAGTCGGGTCCATACTCATCAAACATTCGCTCACTCTTGCCGTGGAGCAGCTTTCCCGTTCCCATGGTGTAGTAGCCTTGCTTTTTTAGATCCAAAGGAAGCAGCTCGGCGTCTGGCATGGTCCTTTCAATCTTCTGACCGTTGCCATAAACGCCGGTGTGGATGGGAAGTAGGCCGGTCCAGTTAGCGGCTCGCGAACCGCTGCAGGCGGGTACAACGCAGTGGGCGTTGGTGAATAGGAGGCCCCGCTCCGCTAGACGATCGATATGAGGCGTCTTGACTTGGGGATGCCCATCGAGACAGCCGATCCAGTCATTCAGATCGTCGATTGTGATGTAGAGAATGTTGGTTTGACCTGAAGCGCCTTTTGTTTCTGTGCCTTCAAGGCTCGCGGCTAGAAACGAGGATAGACATCCGACGATTAGCGATAGGCAAAACGTTATTTTTGGGGGCACGGGAGATCTCATACGCGGGGAGTTTTGCCTTGAGAACGGCACGGTTTCAAGGTAATTTGACGCGTTGGCAATTCGTTAAAAAGAAGCCAACGGCTAGGCGATCGCGATCTAGGCTTGAAGACACGCAGTATCGTACCGTCTCATGTCTCCACTATCTGTACCACTGTTTGGCCATCGCCGTTTTTGAAAGAAGGATCATGCTGGCGCAGATCGCTATTGCCAAGAGAGGCATCATGATGGCGGGAGCTCCCATCAAACTAATCGCGTCGGACATAAAATAGATATGGAATGTCTGGCTGAGTACGCCAATCAAGGATACGTTAAGGAACGGTAGAGACCAGCTCTTGCGGAGCAGTAAGCCAATGCAGCCGAGAGCTCCGCCGAATACTTCAAAAGCGAATACAACATTTACCCAAAGGGGCATGTCTCTATACAGGTGCTGCTGGTTTTCAGGCATTGCCTGAATGCCTTCCTCTGACATAAGAACTCGCATGAAAAAGGCCGACATGTCCATTAGGAACCACATGAGGCCGATGAGGGCGATCACCCAATACCAGATGGGAAGCTTTGTTGAGTGACCGCTGCTATGGGTCTCGTTGGTTTCGCTAGTCATTGAGGATTGTTTTTTGGGCTGCGTTCTTCGAAGTAGCAAACGCTCAACGCTCAATCTGGAATCGGTTCGTTCAGGTCGATGTCCTGGCCCTCCCAATTTGCGACCCCGTTTTCGTAGGTGAGGATCCGGTTGGCGCTGCCTTTGACGGGCTCGGCGTTAACTTTAGGCAGGTGTTTTTTGAGGGAACGCATTACTGCGGCATAATGCTTGTCCATTGCGAGATTTGAGAATTCGCTAGGGTCGTTGACCATATCATATAATTCCTCGGATCCATCAGCGTACTGGATATACCGATACTTCTCTGTTCGAAGGCCATGGTTATCGTGATTGTGTGTGGTGATCGCGGGCCGTGTTCGCGGCGCATTGGCTTTTCGTAGCTGGGGCAGGAGACTGAGGCCTTCCAGATGGCTGGGGGTATCTAAGTCGCAGAGTTCGCTCAATGTGGGGTAGATGTCGAGAAGTTCGACGGTGCGATGGCTTTTTGCACCCGAGGCGATTCCTGGACCGGTGAAAATGAGAGGGACGCGAGCGGATCTATCCCATAGCGTGTTTTTTCCGGTAATCTCCTTTTCTCCTAAGTGGTAGCCGTGGTCGGACCAAAGAACGATAATGGTATTGTCAGAAAGTCCATTGCGATCGAGCGCTTCCAGAACGCGACCGACTTGGCTATCCATATAGCTAATACTGGCCAGGTAAGCCTGAACGATTTTCATCTGTTCGCCCGTTTGGAGCAGAAATTTTTGTCTCGGCTCAGGGAGTTTCCAGTGGAGATACCAGCTGAATCGAGGCGTGTCCGAGCGATCATCGAGAAGCATGCGAGGCAGTATGACTTCTTCCTCTGGATACAGGTCGAACCATTTCTGTGTGGCTAGTAGCGGAACGTGCGGCAGAGAGAAGCCAACGGCCATGAAAAAGGGATCGTTGGGTTTCTGGTCTAGCTGGTCCACCGCCCAACTAGCGGTTTTCCAGTCCTTGTGGTCGGTATCCTCGTAAGGATAAACGGCCCAGTCCATTCCCCGACCTCCACGCGGGGTTTGCACGCGCTTTTCTCTTGGCCTGAGGCCGGGATCCGTTTTCCCGACTACGTCGAACTCCTTTATTCCACTGTTGTTCCAGCCGCCACCGTGGTAGATTTTGCCAACGGTGTAGGTTGTGTAGCCTGAGGCTGAAAAATGCTGGGGTAAAGTAACAGTGTCTTTGAGATCCTCGACCGTTCGAAACCAAGGGGCGAGAGCGTATACCCCGGTAGTCGAGGGCCTCAGGCCCGTCATTACAGAAGTACGGGAAGGATTGCAGACGGGAGCCTGGCAGTAGGCGTTGGTGAACAACGTTCCTCGTTCCGCGAGAGAATCGATATTGGGGGTTTTAACTTGGGGGTGGCCCTCTAGGCAGCCGATCCAGTCGTTCAGGTCATCGATCGCGATGAAGAGCACGTTGGGCTTTTCGGCTCGCGAAAGGGAAACAATCGTTGCGGAAAAGAGAAGACCGAGCACTAAAAGTACGGAGGCTTTGGGTGAAAAGAAGGGCATGGAGAAATGCTTATCTAAAGCTAAGTTGATTACAAGTTCAGAGGTTGGGGCCTCTTGTTCTTAGCTCTACTTCTCTGAAGCTACGGCGGCGCAAGCCGGGTCTGCCGCGTATTTAGGATCTCCTTGTGCGGCACGCCCGGATGTCGTTTCCCTACCATTCGGCTATTTAATAAGGTAAACTTAGAGAGTTGGTTGCCGAGGTCCGCAGAAATTTCTAAAACAAATAGGAATCACCGCCAGCGTCGCATTTACTGTTCTCCTATTAGCTTGAATATCGCAGCGGTGCAGCTGTCGAGATCGCTTATCGGTTTCCAGCCCCAGTCCTTTCGGGCACTAGAGTCGACAAAAACATTAGGGGCGGTGGCTAAGAGAGCTTCTACTTTGGGGTCGGATTTGAAGTCGTATTGAAAGTTTGGTTTCACTTTCTGAATAGAGTCTGCAATTTCTTGGGCAGTAGGGCAGAGAGCGTGAAGATTATAAGCGTGTTGACGGAGTTTATTTTTGGGAGAGAAGGCCAGCTGAACGAATCCTTCGACGAGGTCCTCAATGTAGATAGTCGACATGCCAATATTTCGTGAGACCGGGAAGGTAAACGCTTCACCGTTCGCGGCGGCCACGTAGGCATGGGACGCATAGGCGGTCAGGGCGGCAGGCGGTGCATAGGGAGAAAGGACGAGTGGGGGCCGGAGGCATCGAAAGTCTAGACCGTGTTTGAGCTTATAGTATACTCCAAGGCGTTCGTTTGCGACCTTTGTGACTCCGTAAATGTTCTCGGGCCATTGCGGATGGTTTTCTGGCAGGATTGAGGGCACGTCCGAACCATAGGAGGCACCCGTTCCTGGAAAAATGATTCTCGGCGAGCCATTGGCCAGCGCCAGTTCAAAGAGGTTGAAGGTGGCAAGCGCGTTTACGTCGAACGCGCGGCGCCTATTAATTTCCGAGCTGCCGGAGAGGAGCGAAGCCAGATGGAAAATAACCTCGATCTTTTTCGACTTGAGAGTGCTCTCAATAGCCGCTTCGTCACAAATGTCAGCAGTGACGTAGTCGACTCCTGCAACGGTGGATTCGGACTGGGGCTCTGTGATGTCTAGGCAAGTGACGCGGTGATTGTCATTGAGCAGCCGATTAGCGAGCAGCCGAGCGATGTTTCCATTGCCGCCAGTGATGAGGATTGATTTGGTTTCAGACATAGAGGATCGTTAAATTCGAGTCGAGTGACCCTTTGAAATGCGATAGAGTCAATTGTGGTTGTTCGATTAGACTGCCCCAAAGAGCGGGGCAAGAGATTTGCTTGAAACTAATTTTTTGCAGGATTCGCGTGCCCTTTCCCATTTCAATGTGAGACTGAATAGGCGGTCCGTGGTTTAAAGCCTTCTGGGAGGGAAGGGAGCCTCTATTTTGGCTTTCAATGAAGGTGAAGACTCTCGAGGAGGCGCTGGAGTTTGTGGAATCGGTGGATATGTGCACGATATTCAGCGGGAAAGTGAAGGGGGTTCCAGCGCTCTGGGAAGTGGTTGACCTTCCTGAAAATGGGGGTGGTCGCACCCGATGGGGAGCAAAAGTGGAAGCCGTATGGGCCTGGAAAAACGAACTGCCAGAAACCTATCCTGACGATATCTTTTACGGTAAGCTTCCGGGCGGCCATGCGGTCTTAATGACGATCGACTATTTGGTTGGGACCCACTATCCCAAAGCCTATAAGCCGGTCGAAGCGTGCTCAGAGCTCGCGCAACAGGTTTATGAAATTATTCGGCTCAATCCGAATACGACCGGGGAGCTCCGAAAAGAGGCGATGTCGCTGTACGGTTGTTCCAAAAGCCAATTCGATACGGCTCTTAAGCAGTTGCAGGTCACCTTAAATATCGTGCGATCGAATGAGCCAGGTCTGAAAAACGACGCTTGGATTCCTTTCAGTGAAGTATACCTGGATTTGGTGGAGAAATCGCATTGAGGGTTATCAAATCACAATCGGTATTCTGTGTCTGAAGGGTCTTTCGTATGCTGTTGCAAACGCGATTGATTGCTTTCAGAAACACTAATCGTCGTACTTTACGACAAGTATTATGCCGACTCAGAAAAAGAGTTCAGAAAAGATGAATGCGGAAAAGACGCGTTTAGCGGATTCCGCGGCTCGAAAGGCCAATTGGAAGCGTTGGGGACCTTATTTGTCAGAGCGCCAATGGGGAACGGTTCGCGAGGACTATTCGAAAGAGGGTGAGGCCTGGGACCATTTACCCTTTGAGCATTCCAGCTCACGGGCATATCGGTGGGGTGAAGATGGGATTCTTGGGTTTTGCGACCGGGAGTGCCGACTGTGTTTCTCAATCGCTTTGTGGAATGAAAAGGACGAGCGGCTGAAGGAGCGCTTGTATGGACTAAACGGAAACGAGGGAAATCACGGTGAAGATTGCAAAGAGCTCTACTATTACTTAGATTCGACCCCAACCCACAGCTACGCAAAGGCCCTCTACAAATACCCGCAGGCCGCTTTTCCCTACGAAACCTTAAAACAGGAAAATGCGAATCGTGGAAAAAAGATTCGGAGTTTGAGATTCTGGATACAGGCGTGTTCGATGAGTCGCGGTACTTTGATGTGCAAGCGGAGTATGCCAAGGGGAGTCCGAACGATATATTGATTCGCCTAACCATTAGCAATCGGGGCCCCGAACTGGCACGATTGCATACGCTGCCAAAAATATTCTTTCGCAATACTTGGATTTGGGGGTGCGAACATGAAGGTTGCACACTGAAGCCGAGCATCCGCGAGGTGGCTAAAGGATGCCTGCAATTGGATCATCAAACGCTGGGCCAATTCGGGTTCCGTGCAGATACTGCCTCAAATGGAGCAGAGCCCGAATTTGTTTTTACGGAAAACGAAACCAATACGGAGAGGTTGTATGGAACAAAAGCCTACACTCCTTATGTAAAGAACGGAATCGAAAGATGGCTCATAGAGGGTGAGGAAAATGGGGTCAATCCGGACAAACGAGGAACGATTTCAGCGGCACACTATGAATTGAGCATTCCTGCGGGTGAAAGCGTCTCTATTGACCTTAGGCTCTATGCGGAAACGGAAGCGCCGCAATCTTTTTTTGGGACAGCCTTCGACCGCATTTTCTCGAAACGCATTGAGGAGGCCGAACAGTTCTATGACTCGGTTTCGCCGAAAGCGCTTAATTCAGAAGAGCGTAGTGTAGAACGCCAAGCTTATGCCGGTCTTCTTTGGAGCAAGCAGTTTTACCACTACTCTGTCCATGACTGGCTGAGAGGCGATCCCGGAATAATAAGTCCGCCGAAGGAGCGGCTGGAGGGTCGCAACCGTGATTGGGAACATCTTTTCAACCGGGACGTAATCTCGATGCCCAACAAGTGGGAATATCCATGGTACGCCGCTTGGGACCTGGCTTTTCACATGATCCCCTTTGCGCGGATCGACCCGGATTTCGCCAAGAAGCAACTCATCCTGTTTTTGCGCGAGTGGTACATGCACCCCAATGGCCATATACCTGCCTATGAATGGGCTCTGGGTGATGTGAATCCGCCCGTCCATGCGTGGGCCTGTTTGCACGTGTACCGAATCTGCAAGGACAATGGGAAAGGGGATTTGTCTTTTCTGAAAAGGGTTTTCCACAAACTCATGCTGAACTTCACGTGGTGGGTGAATCGCAAAGACCCAGAGGGTCACAACCTGTTTGCGGGAGGATTCCTTGGGCTGGACAATATCGGGCTCTTCGACCGATCCCAACCCTTGCCCGAGGGGCATTCGCTCCATCAGGCGGATGGCACTGCCTGGATGGCGTTTTATTGCTCGACGATGCTCGCGATCGCTTTGGAAATTGCTAAGGAGGATCCTGACTTCGAAGACGTAGCGTCCAAGTTTTTTGAGCATTTCATGAGCATTTCCGACGCCATGAATCACCTAGGTGAAAGCGGTCTTTGGGATGAGAAAGAAGGTTTTTACTATGACCAGATTTGCTACCCTAGCGGGGAAGCGGAACCTATCCGGGTGCGTAGTCTGGTGGGCTTGATACCTCTCATTGCTGCGGAAACTCTGGACGCAGAATTGCTGGATTCGATGCCGGGATTCAAGAAGCGGATGAATTGGTATTTGGATCATCGCAAAGATCTGGCCCGGCAAATTACCTATCAGGATGCGGACAAGGATGGAGCCCATTATCTTCTGGCTATTCCGACGAGAGAACGTTTGGAGAAGTTGTTGGCGTATCTGTTTGATGAGGACGAGTTTCTCTCGCAGTTTGGATTTCGTTCGTTGTCGCGCCACTATGAGGAAAAGCCGTATGGATTGAATTTGGGAGGCAAAGACTTCGAAGTGCGATACACTCCAGGAGATTCGGACTCATGGTTGTTCGGAGGAAACTCAAATTGGCGCGGTCCTGTCTGGTTTCCCATATCGTTTCTAATAATCGAGGCTCTTCACGGATATCACCGATTTTACGGCGATTCGCTTAAAGCGGAGTTTCCGACGGGCTCGGGAAACTGGCTAACGCTACAAGAATGCGCCGATGAGCTTAGTAAAAGAATGGGGGCGCTCTTTCTTCCCGACGGGAAGGGTCGACGCCCTTGTCATGGAGAGTCAGCTTTATACGCAAGCGATCCTCATTTCCGAAACTATCCGCTTTTCTATGAGTTTTTTCATGGCGAATCCGGCAAAGGACTAGGAGCCAGCCACCAAACCGGTTGGACCGCTTTGGTGGCAGAACTGCTGCGCAGCAAGTAGAGGGGCTGGGATAGTTCCTATAGGACTCATAGGACCTATGATAGTGAGTACTACGACAAATTCTTCTTAAAGAAGGCGATCGTGCGTTCCCATGCCAACTTGGCGGCGTCTTCGTCGTACCGCGGGGTGGTATCATTGTGAAAACCGTGATTCGTGCCGGAATAGATGAAGGCTTCATAGTCTACGCCATTTTCTTTCAAAGCCTTTTCATACTCTGGCCAACCCGCATTTACACGCTGATCGAGCTCTGCGTAATGCAGTTGGATCTTTGCCTTTATCTTCTTCGTATCCTCTGCTGACGGCTGAGCTCCGTAGAAAGGAGCTGCGGCTTTGATAATATTCGGGAGACGAACTGCTAACGCATTCGACATGCCTCCGCCGAAGCAAAAGCCAACCACTCCGGTTGATTGGCTGCTGAGATCATGACTATTCAAAAATTTAGCGGCCGCTACGAAGTCTTCCGTAATCTTGTTTCGATCGAGTTTACGTTGCATCACGCGTCCTTCGTCATCGTTTCCTGGATAGCCACCTAGGGGCGCGAGGGCGTCGGGAGCGAAAGCAAGAAATCCGGCTAAGGCCGCTCGTCGCGCCACGTCTTCTACGTATGGGTTTAGGCCCCGATTTTCGTGGATCACTAATACGCTCGGCAACTTCCCTCTAGTGTTTGCTGGTCGGGCCAAGTAGCCTCGCGTCTTGTCGTGGCCAGTCGGCGACGGGTATTCTACGTATTCGGTTTTCAAATGCGAATCGGATTTAGAAACTTGCTCTGCCCATGCGTAGTGGGGGCTGAGAGATTCAATCAGAGCCGCGGTGGTGACTCCTGCGACAGCGAACTTTGCGGCCTTGTTGAAGAATACGCGCCGGTCGATGATTCCGTGCACATATTCGTCGTAGATGTCCAGGAGCTCTTGTGGAAAGTCGGAGGCTTTTTTTCGTTCGATGTCAGCGAGGAGAATATCTTCTTTGGAATTCATATATTAATCGGGGCTAGTTGTTGATTGCATCTTCACCAGTAGCCTCATCCTCGGAAGCTTTGGGTTTCGGAAATTCGGCGATAACGTCGGTCCGCTCTTCGCTATCTTTTGAATCTTTGGAATTATCGCCTGCTAGTTGTTCAAGCAGCTCAAGGAGGTGATCGCTTTGTTCTCTCAGGGTTTCGATATCTGATTTCAGTCGCACGAAAGAGCTGGACTCCCAGTTCTGGTCCAAGTTTTCGAGTGTTTTACTAATGATGCTCGCCGGCGTGTTCAGATCCTGAAAAATTTGGGGAAACCAGATTGCCTTGTAGGCCGACGCTTCAACCGCACGCTCCATTTGGTGATAAATCTCGTCACTCCTTTTCTCGATCTCTACGCCCACCGCAGCCTTCCTTTCCTGCTCTAGATTTGCTTCCAGGCGTTTTGCTGCCTCCTCCAGTCGAATCTGCTCAAAGCGCATTTCTTTAATCAGCTTCGATTTTTCTGCGATCTCTGCTTGGGCTAGGCTTCCTCGTTGCTCGGCAGTCTCAAGCTTGGTTTTGTAGTCGGCATTGCTTTCTTCCAATTCCTCCAACTCCGCTTCCATCTTTTCGATCATGATAGACCGATTCTCAAGGAGGTAGCGAAAGCGATTCACTTCCATCAGTTTGGATTTAGGCGAGTATCCGCTGTTCAGACGATTGGTTTCCGCTTGCTTCAGAAGGGCAATCAGAGGCTGGGAAGCGATTTGCTGAAATCTGATATAGAGAATGACGAATATCGCGACGATTATAATCAGTACCCCGAGTACGAGGGCAGATTCCGTAATCCCAAGGGTTGAGACCAAATTGGCTCGGTTTTCCTCTAGCCCGGGAAGGCAAAGATAAACGATCGCTGCGAGCGAAGCGATTAAGCCAGTGGCAAAGTAGCGTGTCGAAAGTGAGTTGGTTGTAGTCATGGGGCGAAAACCAGTTCGTCTAAGTCCTGAATGCTATAGGGCTGGTGAGTGTCTAAAGGGCCCGCCAGATTGTCGACAAAAATTGGGGATATCCGCTCGCGATTAAGCACTACTGTTGGTTCTGGCGCGCGTTTAAAGGAAATCTTATGCGTTTCTATAGGGACTCGTCAGCGCCCCCATGCGGAACTGCTTCTCTATGAGGAACTATCGGCTGAATCGGACTTGGCTCGATTCTTCAGTGCGTGCTTTCCGTAAATCGCGATACGCACGGTTTGGAGTATTATGAGTGGGGCAAAAACGGTTGCGGTTTCGCGGTATCCGGTCTTCTCTTGGGTGGCTTGATGGTAAATTAGGAGAAGCATGATCAGGTAGGCGAGCCGATGAATCCGTTTCCAGTTTCTTCCACCTAGTTTTCTGACTGACCAATTGTTACTGGTCGCAGCGAGCAAGAGCAGAAGCGCGAACCCCACGATTCCTGATAGAATGAAGAGCTTGTCCCAGTCCTTCACGAATTCGCTCCATGAACCCGTATAGGGAAAATAGATGAGGAAATGCAGAAGGGCATAGAAGAATACGCCGACTCCAATTTGGCGCCTGTGAATTGCGATGCTTTTGAAAATCGCGATTTTTGGAAAGACCTTTCTAAGCGGCGTTATCATGGATACCGCTACAAAAAGGTAGGTGGACGCTAGGCCAAAGTATTCCAGGAGGTATTTGGCCGGATCTGCGAAGTATTCGGTATCTTTCTGTAATACGGGCACAAATACGTAGAAAACGGGAATGCAGAGAAGGAGGTGTATGAACCACCGTTTTCGGAGGAAACGCGCGACTGGGTTCATGCTTTGGGTCGACCGTCAATCGACAGATTAGAAATTTCGCTTGAGGTTTAGTCCTTCGTAGAGATGAGCGACCTGTTCCTCGTATCCATTGAACATGAGCGTGTCTTTGCGTTTGCTGAAAAATCCTGAACCGATTATGCGTTCTGTCGCTTGCGACCAGCGAGGGTGATCTACCGTCGGATTGACGTTGGCATAAAAGCCGTACTCCCTCGGTTGCAAGGCCTGCCAAGTGTTCATGGGGCGGCTACTGGTGAATTCAATCTTGACGATCGACTTGATGGATTTGAACCCGTATTTCCAGGGAACCACAAGACGGATTGGAGCGCCGTTTTGGTTGGGTATGGCTTTCCCGTAGATGCCGGTCGCGAGAAAGCTTAACTCGTTTCTCGCTTCTTCAATTGTCAAACCTTCCACATAGGGCCAATCGATCGATCCGCCCTTTTGTCCGGGAGCGTTCGTCGGATCGAAAAACGTCGAAAACTTCAAGTACTTTGCTTTTGAGGTCGGCTGCACAAGGTCGATCAGCTTGCTCATTTGAAATCCATCCCATGGGATGACCATGGACCAAGCTTCGACGCATCGAAATCGGTAGACGCGTTGTTCGATTCCACCGATTTTCTTGATCAGGTCGTTGACGTCGATGGTTTGAGGGTTTTCGACATGCCCCTTGATTTCGATTTCCCAGGGCTCTGTTTGCCAGCCACGGTTGGCTAAGTCCTGAACTTCCCCCTTGTCGTAGGAAAATTCGTAGAAATTGTTGTATCCTTTGATCAAATCATACTCAGTTGGCTCGAGTCCGTCTGGTCGGAATTCCGGGTTAACCTTAGACGGGAATCCATAGGTGGCGGCGTGGGAGAGAGTTTGCCCAAGCAAGGCTCCTGAGCCCAGTCCAACGGCCTTCAGAAATCGCCTTCGGTTGATGAAATCGGCTTCCGAAGTGGCTGCTGATTCAGGGAGGTTCCAGGGCTTGTTTTTTCGAATGTGCATAGAATTCAAAAGTGATAGTGTGGGGCTAGGCAAATCAGACCTCTGAAAACCTGTGGCGTTTCATTTGTTTCTAATTGGAAGAGTATTGAGCGGCTCGATTTATTCCGAATAAGTTGCAAAATTATTGATACGGGGCGAGTCGCGCCACGAGTTTAGCCTTCCTTCTGGGCAATGAGGTGAACGTCTCGTTGAGGGAAAGGAATCGTGATGTTCGCTCTTTTTAACGCTTTGAAAACCTCAAGATTGGCTGCGTATTGTATGGAGTAGTAGTTGTGTGTTTTAACCCAGTATCGGTATCCGATGTTTATTGACGAGTCGCCGAATTCTTGAATTCCAATTTGAGGGGCAATTTCCTTGTCTATATTTTCAACTTTGGAAAGCGCTTCGCTAACGCAATCGATGGCCTTTTCTGGATCCGCGCTGCAGTCGATGCCGACGACTCCTTCAACAACCAGATTGGTGAAGGAGTTTGTCAGTATTTCGCCAAGAATTTTTTTGTTCGGTATGGTGACCTCCTCACCGTCTTCCGTGAGCAGTCTCGTGTACCCCAAGCTGATGAGGGAAACGATCCCAGTGCGTCCATGAATGGTGAGCGTATCGTCGACTTTAAAGGGACGTGTAAGAATAATCGCGATGCCGGCTCCGTAGTTGGATACGGGCCCCTGTATAGCCAGGCTTAATCCCAGTGCTCCCGCTCCGAGGAGAGCGATGAAGGGGGTTATATCCACTCCGATTTTCTTTATCGCGATGAAAAGGAAAAGGAAGACGATCAGTACCTTGATGGAGCTCGCAAAGAAGCGTGAAATCGTTATGTTGATATTCCGTTTTGCGCATAGCCGGAGGATCAGTTTGGAAATCGATGATCCAAAGAAGATTCCAATAACTAGGATTATCGTGGCTGCTATCAGCTGGGGAGATATCGCTATCAGTTTTTCCGTCAGTTTTTGGAGGAGCGATTGGATTTGATCGATTTCTTCAGGCATAGTTAGGACTATAGGAACCTATCCGTGGGTAACAAGCGCGAATCGTTTGAGCCTTTACCAATGGATAACACAAATTCGATGCGGCCTCATCAGAGATTAAGTTTGCAGCATTTTCTAGTATTCCACGCCGATTTTGTCGAGAAACCTCTCGAGCTCATCGGTGCCAAAATCGGCTAGAATCTTGCCGTCAATGTCGATGGATGGCGCGCTCGTCTGCCCCGTAAGATCACGCATCTCTTTAGCTGCGGCAGAATCCGAAGTGACGTCTAGTTGCGTGTATTGGAATCCATGTGAGTTGAGCCAGGCGATGGCTTCGTGGCACCAACCACAGTAAGGCTTTATGAAGAGACGTATCGATTTTGGTTTCATATCAATTCTGAGATTGCTCGGAACTACGACTCAGTTGGCTGAGTTGCTGCAAGAGAAAACTCTCTTAAGAACCCGAACGGTCGTTAAATCCGCCCACCTGCGCCTCGAGGTCGCCCTTGTCCCGATCTCGGTCCGGGTCGATTTCTTAGCATTTCATCAATTTCTTGCTCGTCGACGAATCCGTCCCCATTGGCATCCATCTGTTCGAACCGCTGTTGCATTTGAGCCGGAAGCTCCTCTTCTGAAATCAGTCCATCGCTATTTGAGTCGGCTCCCATGACTCGCTCCTTGATCGATTGAGGACCTTGCGGCTGGCCTTGTCCGGGGCGCCTTCCCTGATTGCCTTGTCGGGCGCGTCGATCGAACATGGTTTCTAGCTCTACCTTGTCCAGTTTTCCATCGCTGTTCTGATCCATCTGCGCAAAGCGCTGTTTCATTTGCTCGGGAGCTTCCTCAAGGGAGATTTCGCCGTCTTGATTTGAATCCATCTCTAGAATACGCTGTCGCATTTGCTCAATGCCTCCGGCTTGGTTTCCTCTAGGGGGGGCCTCCCGGGCGTCTTTGGACCTGGCCGCGTCCTCCATTGTTGACCACTCTAAATGAGCGACCATTGGTCCCCCCTCCGTCGAGATCCCTTTCGAAAGAAATGGCGTACCTCTGTGTGACGGGTCGGCACCAACCTTCCTCGTCGCTACAGGCGAAGTAGTGAATGGCGAGTTCGGCGGTTTTAGAGTCGCCTAAACCCGAAACCGAAAGCGCGAATTCTCGAGGATCGCGGTCCGTTTCCTGCCCGACCTTCGGAGCCGAAGCTGCAGCGGGAGAAATGACGGTGCCATCGTTCAGGGTGAACTCATATTTTAAAGCCCCGCCAGATTGTTCCAGTGAACGTGATGGATTGGGTCTAGAAAGAACCCAAGGTAGAGCTCACCTTCGCCGTTTTGCAGGACGCTGGGACCGACTTCTACCCTTGGCTTAACATAAAGGGGCGACCTGGCGTTTTCGATGGGAGTGATTTTGATCGGAATCAGTTCGCTGGAGAAAGTGGGTTTTTCGAGTACGCCTGGCTCATAGGAACGTTGCCGCCGATAGGGTCTTTCTTTTTTCAGATTCAAATCGGCCACCTTAGTGCGCGTTGCGGTGTCTCCAACAAATGAAATAATCTGTTCCCGAAGAACGGTCCCATCGCTCCATCCGAGCGAATGGACGATCTTGCCGGAAGGGTCGATGACGATCTGTGTATTGGGGCCGAAGCCCAATGTGTGCCGAACGGCATTGTCCATCCCGTCGCACAGCCAGTCGATTGTCGTGCCCAAAACGCGCTTGGCCTCAACGATAAGTTGCAGGCGTTCTTCGATGGTCATGGCTTGCACGTATCCGTTTAGCTCAGGGTGGGCGAGCGACTTGTACATAAAAAAGAACTGGATGTCGTCTCTAGCTTTGTAGTCTTGGTAAACGGCTTCCACCCCTGGGTAGCTCCGGTGGAAAATGGGACAAGTTAGACAGCCGGAAACGAGTACCGTGAACTTGCCAGATACAATCTTCGCTAATGTGGTTTCGGTTCCATCAGCGGTATAGATGATCAAGTCAGAGGGGATCGTATCCCCTTGTTTCACCTGGGCTGGATCAAGCAGCGGACCCATTCCCTGACTCGATCGTTGCGCAAGTGTTTGTGTCACTGCGGTGAGAGCAATTGCTGTGATCGCAAAATATCTATTTGGGGTGAGCTTCATACTGACAGAGGGAACGTTTGGGCGAGGTCGTTGGTTACCCATTTGAGAAGTGTGATCGTTTTGTCTTCCCAACAACGGTACAGCGATTAGTGAATTCGAGGCATGAATCATAGGAGTTTCGGGAAAGATAAAGTAAGAATATCGGAAGTTGGACTGGGCTGCTGGCAAATTGGCGGGAATTGGGGTCATGTCGAAGAAGACGTTGCCAGATCGATACTGCGAACTGCGGTTGAGGCAGGTGTGTCGTTTTTTGACACTGCAGATGTTTACGGTGGAGGCAGAAGCGAGGAAATCATTGGCCGGTTCCTGAAGGAGGTTGGATCGAGCAAATTGTTTGTCGCCACAAAGATTGGTCGCGGAGCTATGTATCCAGATAAATATTCGAAGGAAGGTATAAAATCTGGGATAGAGGCTTCGCTAAAGCGACTAGGCGTAGAGGCATTGGACCTAGTCCAAACTCATTGCGTGCCGATGGAAATCATGCAGTCCGGAGAAATTTTTGAGTGGCTGGAGTGTCTCGTTGACGAAGGCATAATCAAAAGAATTGGAGCCAGCGTGGAAACTGTTGCCGAGGCGAACATGCTCTTGGATAATCTTGATTCACTCTATTCATTGCAGATTATATTCAACATTTTCAGGCAAAATCCCATTGAGGAAGTTTTTGAGAAAGCAATGTCTCGCGACGTTGGAGTAATTGCTCGGGTTCCATTGGCAAGTGGAGTTCTTTCGGGTCGGTTTTCAATGGAGACTGTTTTCGGGGCGGAGGACCATCGCAATTTCAATAAGGATGGAGCTGCTTTCAATGTAGGGGAGACCTTTGCGGGTGTCCCTTTCGAAAAGGGGGTAGAGTTTGCCAAATCGATTGAAGATCTGAAGCCTGCTTCGATCAGCATGACCGAAATGGCGCTTCGTTGGATACTCGATTTTGATGCGGTGTCGGTTGTCATTCCAGGCGCAACTAAGGTCGAGCAAGTGAAAACGAATGCAGGGGTATCTGACTTGCCGGAACTAAGTGACAAAATCCATAGCGATCTCGCAACTTTGTATCGTGAGGAAATCGCGGAGAGCGTTCGAGGCGCCTATTAGCGATCAGCTTTGGTTTCAGCGGTCCTTTCTGCGTGAGCAACGGGATTTGTTATGGTTTGCGGACCGTTGATTCCGTTCGTTCCAACAAGCAATGCCACCGATTAATGGATACCAGCTCGCATTAGTTCGATGTGCAGCCGATTTTAGATATTGCATTTTCCAAACACGTGTGTGAAAACGCGGTGATGATCTCGCAAAAGTCATCTAAAAAGGTGAATACAACCCTCGCGTTGGCTGAGTATCTAGGGTTGTCGCGGTGGACAGTCTCCAGGGCTTTGAACGGCCACGCGGGTGTTAAAGCAGAAACGGTTGAGCGGGTTAATGCGGCGATGAAAACGCTTGGCTTTAGCCCCAACGCGCTCGCTCGTGGGCTTCGGGGAGGAAAGACGGGAGCAGTTGGAATCTGTTTTCACACCTTCGGGACCCCGGTGTTCTCAAAGAAATTGATCGCCTTGCAAGATTCGCTTCGCAAGCGCGACTACAGTGCTATCATCGAATTGATCGAAGATGATGCGGCTGCTGAAAATAGGGTGATCCGTCATTTTCTCTCTCTAAAGGTGGAAGGCATTATTTTTGTGGGTGGACCTCAGGCCGAGAACCTCGAATTCGTTAGAGAGCTTCGTAACAACAACTCGCTTTCGGTGCTCGTGATTGACCCCTTTTCCGAATCTGACCTTCCTAGAATTAGCCTGGATCGAGGTTATGCGATGAGGGTTTCGTTAGAGAAGCTGTATGAATTGGGACATCGAAAAATAGCAGTGCTTGGAATTCGACCGGATGTAATTTACGGAGCGGAAAGAGTGGCAAGCCTAGACAAGGTTTCGAAAGAGCTCGGGCTGGAGTGGGGCAAAAGTGTAAAGCTGATCATTGATGAGGAAAGTCGGGAAATGGACTTTGATGCGGGACGAAAACTGGGGGGCAAGTTTTTGGAGGAAGCGCGCGAATGTTCGGCGATCATGGCGATCAACGATCAAGTCGCGATCGGAACGATGCGCGTGCTTTTAGAAAACGGCCTGTCGGTACCAGGTGATGTCTCTTTGATCGGCTTTGACAATCTCGACTGCTCGTCGCACCTCCATCCCACTTTGGCAAGTGTGGACCAGAGAATTGAGTATTTTACCGAGGAAGCGGTTGAAATGCTGGTTCAGCAAATAGTGGAAGGCCCACAAGACGAGGTGGAGGCAAAACTCGTAGAGCCAGAACTGGTGCTTGGCGAGTCGATGGCGCCAGTCGGAAAATCTCAAGATCTCGCCCAATAGTGTGAGAATGTCCTATTGTTTTACGGACCCGAGAATCTGTGATGCCTCAGAAAGCATGTCGAAGAATGCCTTTTGACATTCCAAAGGGACGAAAAAGGGCCATGATCCTGGGAATCCGTTATAATTGAAATAAGCGAGTATGAACTATTTTGTAGTATCCGAAAAAGAGCATAACGAAGTTGTTTCCGCGGCCTATTTGAAGCGCGGCTATTTTGAAGATGAAGCCAGCGATGCGGCCCGTATTTGCGCCGAAGCTTCACGGCACGGCATTCGTACGCACAATGCGATAAAGGCGCTCCACCTGGATGATATGCTTGGAAGTGGCTCCAAGGGTTGTGTGCCAGGAGCCGAGATCATTGAGATGCCCTCGCGGTTTCCGGCTGTAAAGATTTGGAATGCGCAGCAAAAACTCGGGCAGTCCACGGGCTACCAGGCTCTGGAAAAGTGTATTCAACTCGCGGATGAATTTGGAGTGGGGATTGTGGCCGTAGACAATGCCTTCCACTATTTGTGGGGTGGAGGATATATGTTAGAGGCCGCTCGACGAGGCTACTTTGCCTACACCAATTGTACGTCGGCTTTAACAGAGGTCGTTCCTTATCAGGGTAAATTTCCTACCTTGGGAACGAATCCTCATTCTTGGGGCTTTCCCACCACTGAGGCGGTTGGTTTTCCGATAGTAATCGATTGGGCGACCTCTGTGGTCGCCATGGGTCGGGTCGAGCAATTCAAGCGAGAAGGAATGACCCTGCCTCCAGATGCGGCGGTGGACAAGGATGGAAACGTAACTCAAGACCCCTTTGAAGCGGTGGCTCTGCTTCCATTCGGCGCCCATAAAGGGTATGGTCTCTCATTGATCAACGAATTGGTTGCCGGGCTTATTGGCGGTTCTCTGCCTACGATACGAAACCGTTGGATCGAGGAAGATGACGGCGAGAAGAGAGGAACCTGTTTCTTCTTTCAGGTGATACATCCCGAAGCAATTTCAAGTGGACTATTTGCCAAAGGGAGGAGTCAGGCAGCCAATCTAAAAGCGGTTATCGACGACATATTGGGTCACGGAAATGAGAATTGTTTATTGCCGGGTCAGTTGGAGGCGAATGCGGCCAAACTGACCGAGGAGCATGGAGGGTTGTTGTTTTCTGAGGCGGAAGTGAAGGAGTTTAATGAATTAGCGGTGGAGTGTGGAAAGTCGCCTTGGAATTTGGAATCGCTAAAAATGGTATCTTTATAATTCAAAAATAAAATATGAGTTCATACATCGAAAAACTATTTAGTCTTGAGGGTCAGGTTGCAGTCGTTTCAGGGGGGACCGGAGAATTGTGCGGAGCTATGGCAGAGGGTCTTGCAGGAGCAGGGGCATTTGTCTATCTCCTCGGACGCAGTGCCGAAAAAGCTGCAGATAGAATCGCCCGAATAGAATCATTGGGTGGATCGGCTGCGTTTCTTCCGTTGGAGGCGACGAAGCGAGAGTCTATTCAGTCGGCTCTGGATTCGGTTCTGAAAGGTCATGGAAAGGTTGATATACTGGTAAATGGCGCGGGGGGTAACTCAGCCACTCCCTTTTTTGAGATTTCTGATGAAGAGTTTCAGTCTCTACTGGATTTGAATATAAAATCGGTTTTTGCCTCGAGCCAAATATTCGGTGGACAAATGGTCGAGCAGGATAATGGGGGTTCAATTATCAATGTCGGTTCCATGTCTGGCTTAGTGCCCCTGTCGAGAGTGTTTACTTACTCTCTAACCAAAGCCGCTGTACACAATCTAAGCAAGAATCTCGCCCGCGAGTGGGCTCCGCATAATGTTCGCGTGAATACGATCGTTCCCGGATTCTTTCCCGCGGAACAGAACCGCAAAGTCCTGACTGAAGATAGGGTGGCAAGTATAATGAGGCATACTCCAATGAACCGTTTTGGAAATGCGGACGAGCTTATTGGGGCCACGTTGTTATTGGCCTCTAGTCGTGCGGGCTCTTTTATAACCGGTGAAGAGCTTGTTGTGGATGGTGGCTATGCATCCATGACGATATAGTTGTAAATAAATATTATTCAAAAGAGGTTCACGCTAACGTATAGAAAACGCGGTAGCGTAGATAATTCTTAAGGGATACCACCTAAATAGTGTTGTCATGAACAAGGAATAGGCACCGATCTTTTTGTTTTATAGAAAAAAGGGGTTGATTAATATAAAAAAGGGCCCTGAAATAGCTAACGTTTAATGGTTTGTTCGTTTGTACCTTTCTACTATACACGTGAAGCAGCATACACCATATTGGCTTTCTTAGCTACTTCAGCCCCTAAAAAAGAGAATTTGTCGTTGGCCCATGATTTCAAGCACCCTTAAGGCAATACAAGAAACCAAGTCGAAACTTGCGGCTCTCGAAAAGAAGGCAGCAGCAGAACAAAAGGCGAGGATCCAAAACCTTCATAAGGAAGCCGGATTCGCAACACGCCAGGAGTTAATAGAAGCGCTTCAGGCTCTGGGCGGAGCAGCTCCGAAAAAAGTCAAAGCCCGTGGTCGCAAAGCAGCGAAGGCGGTTAAACCGGCGAAAGCTTCGAAGGCGACTAAGACCCCTAAAACAAAGAAGGCAGTGAAGAAAGGCGCGAAGAAAAGAGCGAAGCGCACGATAATCACTGCAGAGTTGAGGAAAGGTATCATTGCGGCTCTGAAAGCAGGAGGAACGGGGGCGGCGATAGCATCGAAGTTTGGCGTATCAGTCCCTACCGTGCACAATATCAAAAAAGCGGCAGGCCTCACTAAGGCTCGCAAGAAGTAGATTCCTGCTTCGATTATTTTATAGGGCCCACTCTGGTGAGTGGGCTTTTTTGTGTGTCTTGCCTAGACTGCGATGCTAGGACTCCCTCACCCGCACAAGCACAGAAGCGACTGGCTGAATGGCCTAATACCTTTGTAAACGGGTATCAATCTCCCTGGCCCAGGCGTCGATACCACCCGCTATATTTATGGCGTTGGGATACCCGTTTTGACGGAGGTATTGGGTGACTTGCATGCTGCGGGAACCGTGGTGACAGCAAAGCATAACGGGATCAGAAGTTGGCACCTGATCCAAATTGGCAGGAATCGTATTCATGGGAATGAGAATCGATCCTTCAATCTTGCATATGTCATTCTCGTAGGGCTCGCGAACGTCGATCAAAGCGGCCTTGCCAGTTTGCAGCAATCGATTCGCTTCTGACACGTCGATTTCGATTGGGTAGGGTTCGTTTTCCATATTTTCGGTTTCTGTATTATCTATGTCGCAATTGAATTGATACAACTCTGGACGTATTTCTGAGATTTCAGGGGCATTGCCACAAAGCGGGCAATGTGGGTCTTTCTTGATTTTCAGTTTGCGGGTTCGCATCGACAATGTGTCGAGTACTAGCAATCCACTTGAGAGCGACTCTCCTATTTGCAAAACTTGTTTGATGGCTTCGAGCGCCTGCATGCTGCCGATTATGCCGCACAGGGCGCCAAGCACGCCTGCTTCCCCGCAATTAGGAACGCTTCCCGGAGGTGGGGGATCGGGAAATAGGCATCGGTAGCATGGCGCGTCAGGCGTGTCGTTGAACACGGATACTTGCCCCTCGAACTTGAAGATACTTCCGTAAACGAGGGGTGTGTTGGAGAAGTACGCCGCATCATTATTCAGATAGCGGGTGCCGAAATTGTCGGAACCATCGACGATGATATCGTATTGGTCAAAGAGGCTGATCACGTTTTCGGGTGTCACCCCTGAATCATGCAAGATAACGGAAACATGTGGGTTTATGTCGCTGAGCCGTGCTCGCGCGGATTCAGTTTTTAGATTATCTACGTCTTTTGTGCCGTGCAGCAATTGGCGTTGGAGATTGTGTAGCTCCACTTTATCGAAATCCGCGATACCGAGTGTCCCGATCCCTGCTGCGGCCAGGTACATTGCGGCTGGGCTGCCGAGACCGCCCGCTCCAATCACTAGAACGCGCGACTTTTTCAATGATTCCTGCCCGCTCACGCCAATTTCATCCAGCAAAATGTGGCGACTATATCGGGCCAACTCCTCAGAGTTGAGTGTGTTAGCGGAAGCGCTCATGGATTTTGGTTGATAGGAATCGAGTGAGAGAGATCAATTTTAATCGCGTATGGTGTCGTCCAGTCGCCTTCGGAATTCAATGGGAAAACACTAATGGGAAAGGAGGGTTGGGCTATTAATCGTTGACCTCAAATGGCTGGTGTCCGATTTGGTTGAGACATGGCAAACCGATTTGTAGTTATCATGGCAGGGGGAAAAGGGGAACGCTTTTGGCCTGCAAGCAGACTGAAACGTCCAAAGCACTTGTTGCCGATCGTAGGCGATAAGCCGATGCTGACTCAGACAGTTGATCGATTAGATGGATTTATTGAGCCCGAAAATATTTTTGTCATTACTAATGTGGAGCAGTTGGAAGGGGTACGTGAAGTTTGTCCTAGCTTGCCGAAGGAAAATGTTGTGGCAGAACCCGTAGGGCGCGATACTGCGGCGGCCGTGGGCTTGGCAATGCTCTTGATTAAGGAAAAGGATCCTGATGCCTCGTTGGCAATGTTGCCGGCTGACGCTCTTATTCGTGATCTGTCAGGATTTCAAAAAGCGCTGGATGTGGCGTTTCTCGCCTCAGAGGAAAGACCCCAGCTTGTAACCATAGGCATCACTCCAACGGAACCAGCAACCGGATACGGGTACATTCAGAAGGGGTATTCAATCGGTGAATACAAAGGGGCGGAAGTGTTTAAAGTAGTGGAGTTTAAAGAGAAGCCCGCTCTGGAGACCGCGAAAATGTACTTGGAAAGCGGCGACTACTATTGGAACGCGGGAATGTTTGTGTGGAGCGTGCGAGCGATTTCGGATACGCTGACCCAGTTTACTCCAAAATTAAAGTCAGGGCTCGATGAGATAGAGAGTCGAATGAAGGGAGGAGGCGATCTCGATGCGCTTTTGGCAGAATTGTATCCAGAGCTGGAAAAGATTTCGATCGATTTTGCGGTAATGGAAAAAGCGGACAATGTCGTGACCCTAGCGGCTACGTTCGATTGGGACGACGTCGGGGCGTGGCCAGCGATTGAGCGTCATTTTCCTAAAGACGCCAATGGCAATGTCGCAAACGGGGAAGCGGTATTTGAGGAATGTAGCGGCAATATTGTAGTTGGCGAAAAAGGGCATTTGGTCGCGCTGATCGGGGTAGACGACCTCATCGTCGTGAATACAAAGGACGCGACGCTGGTGTGCAAAAAAGACGAGGCCCAGAAGATCAAGGATCTGGTAAAAGGCCTGAGTCCGAATCGAGTTTAGACCCGTTTGGGTTTATAAGGTTTAGTCCTAGCTTCCTCATTAATTATACATGCGCTGTATTGGAATCGATTTTGGTGAGCGTCGAGTGGGGTTGAGCTATGGTGACGAAATTGGAGTCGCCACCCCCCTGGAAGCTGCGGTCGAAGATCTAGAGAAAGAACGTATAGAGCACATAGTCAGGGTCGCCAAAGAGAGAAGGGCAACGGATCTTGTTTTTGGCTACCCCTACAATATGGATGGGTCCATCGGATTTAAGGCTCGGGAGGTCGACGTGTTCATCGATAAGCTTCTACAGTGTATTTCATTGCCGGTGCATCGGATTGATGAACGGCTGACATCAAGTGAGGCTTCCAAAGGTTTTGCAAAAGGCCGGGACGATGCTTTGAGGCGATCAGGAAAACTCGATTCAGCTGCCGCTGCACTGATATTGCAGGATTTTTTGGATCAAAGGGTAGACTTGCCGGATCTTCAGGCCGATGACGATCTTGATGATTTCGACTGCGAATAGCGCGAAAGCGCGAATCGTTATTAATAGGATGAGACAATCCGTTGCCGAGTTAGACCTTAGGCTCATTCGTAGATTGCTCTGGAGCAAAAATTTCCTATCCAATCAGAAAATGTCACAAGCCGATTTTCGTATATCGATGTCCTTCGTCTTTAGTAACCATTGGAATGGATATTTCCGATGAGATGGAAATGCGGATGCTCCTATGACGGAACGGACTACTCGGGTTGGCAGACGCAGGACGGACCCTTGTCTATACAGCAGGTGGTCGAAGAGTGTCTTTCCGAAATTTTCAAGAAAGAGACAAAAGCAATCGGAAGCGGTCGAACCGATGCGGGCGTACATGCGATGGAGCAGGTTTTCCATTTCGACTTTGATTGGAAACATAGTCCTGGCTCCCTTGTAGAAGCGATGCGTTCTCTTTTGCCTGATACCGTTACGCCGTTGTTTGCAGAAAAGGTTGAGGACGATTTCCATGCGCGATTTTCTGCATTATCCAAATGGTACCAATATCGAATTTATTTGGGACAGGCAACCGCATTGGAAAACCGATACAGTTGGTCGCTGCATGGAGATCTGGACTTCGAGGCGATGGCAAAGGCAGCTAACCTGCTAAAGGGAACTCACGATTTCGGAGCGTTTGCGGCGAACCGAGGCATCGAATACGAATCTACGGTTCGAAAGATGTTTCGATCAGAAATGCTGCAGGAGGAGAAGTTCTTGCTTCTCAATTTCCAGGCTGACGGGTTTATGTATAAAATGGTGCGGAGCCTTGCGGGTACGATCGCTAACGTAGGGCTTGGGCGTCTGTCACTGGATGCGTTTTCGGCGTTGCTTCAATCCGCTGAGAGAACTCCTATGGTTTTTGTTGCTCCGGCAAAGGGCTTGTTCCTGAAAAAGGTCTTTTATTAGGAACGTGTCCGGCGAGCGTTTAATGCCTGACGTGTTCACTCTATCAACCGAGTGAGGCGTTCCCCATAGCCTGAACCTGGATTGTTTGGTGGTAATGAATTGCCTACGGAAGCGGATTCATTACGAATTGATTCTGCTGTTATTAAAATGAATCTAATTCGAAAAGCTTTGGATTTCGGAGCGGGAGTTCTAGATGTCGCATTTCCGTCGAGCTGTGTCAGTTGCGGTGGAATGGTTGATGGAGCTCCCTTGCCGCATGTTTGCGATCGTTGTTTTTCGAAGATCCATATTGTCGAGGATCCTCGTTGCCTGACTTGCGGGTATCCGTTTTTTGGAGAAGTGGAATCCCATACGGATTGCCAACACTGCTCGCGATTGAATCCTCGTTTCTACCGAGGTTGGTCGATCAGCCTATTCCGAGGTCCCATTCGCGACTTGGTCTATGCTCTTAAATACGAGAACGCTCGCTGGGCTCTCGGTGATTTATCAAGAGTGGCCGAATACGCCGAGGGTCTGGGCGACTACCTCGAAGGGGCGATTCTGGTTCCGGTTCCCCTGCATGCTCGGAAACTACGAGAGCGTGGATATAATCAGAGCGAGTTGATTGTTAAGGAAATCGGCAAGCGTTTTAATTGTGAAACCGCAATCCATCTGCTCAAACGCACGATCGATACACCGTCCCAAACACAGTTTAACCGGAAAGAGCGCTACCGAAACCTCAGAAACGCCTTTTCGAGAGAATCCAATGTGGCAGTGGAGTCGAAAAAACGGTATATACTTGTAGATGATGTGTTTACGACGGGATCTACCTTGAACGCCTGTGCTTCGGCTTTGCGAAAAGAGGGAGTAAAGCAGGTAGACGTATTGACTATCGGCCACGGGTGAGTAAGGAGATTTCGTAAAGGTAACGAAATTCGACTATGCCTATTTTCCATAAACCAAAGTACTCCACCGTTCAGGTGAAGAAAAAGGACATCCCGCAGGGCCTTTGGCAGAAATGCCCGGCTTCGGGGGAGATCATTTACAACAAGGAGCTTGAGCAGAATCAGAACGTGGTTCCCAAAAGCGGATTCCATTTTCCTATTAACAGCCGCAAGCGGCTCGGGTTTCTGCTCGATGAGGGGAGCTGGGATGAAAAGGATAAAGATTTGAAGCCGACGGATCCTTTGGAATTCAAGGATCAGAAGTCTTACAAGGACCGGATAGCCACTTACCAACAGGCAACCGGCCTAAACGATTCAGTTATCGATGGATTAGGCAAAATTCACGGCATTCCCGTGTCGATTGCGGTGATGGACTTCAAGTTTGGGGGAGGTTCGCTGGGGTCGGTAGCGGGAGAAAAGATCACACGGGCGATTGAGCGTTCCTTAGAGCATAGGATTCCCTGTATCGTTATTTCGTGCTCTGGAGGGGCCCGCATGCAGGAAGGCATTCTCAGCTTGATGCAAATGGCGAAAACCAGCGCGGCCTTGGCCAAGCTCTCCAAAGCCAAGATTCCGTTTATTTCCGTTTTGACCAATCCAACTACGGGTGGCGTGACGGCTAGCTATGCAGCCCTTGGGGATGTCATCATTTCAGAGCCGGGAGCATTGATCGGCTTTGCGGGTCGGCGCGTTATTAAGGAAGCGACCAATGAAGATCTTCCAGAAGGCTTCCAGACAGCGGAGTTTCTGATGGATAGAGGCTTGATTGACATGATTGTGGATCGTCGCGAAATGAAAGACCGCCTGCGGGACATCCTTTCCGCTCTCTATTTGAAGGTTCAGCCTAAGACCGCCTAGTTAGTCTAAGTTAGAGTGTCCAATAATTCTTGATCAATTTCCCGTATGTTGAATTAACATATTGTAGGCCGGGGTCTTTGACGACCCGCCCTACAATATCGATCAATAAAAGAAATAGGAATTATTGGACACTTTTCAAGGTAGTGCAGCAGCGCTCCTCTGCGCCGCATTAGCAGATCTGAAATAATCGACTTGCGCCCCGCCATCAGCGCTGGCTCTTCTGATTTAAGATGGAACTTGAAACCTACGAAGAGGCTCGCGACTGGCTCTACTCCATAAAAAATCGGGGTTCGACCTATGGGCTGGAGCGTATGGAGCATTTTGCCAGAGTACTTGGAAGTCCGCAGAATGCGTATCCCATAATTCATATAGCCGGTACCAATGGCAAAGGCTCTACGGCCGCCATGCTCGAAGCGATCTTCCGTGCCCATGGGTTCAAGACAGGTCTATCAACATCTCCTCACCTAGTACGGCAAGGAGAGCGGATTCAGGTGAATCGTGCGATTTTGAGCGAGTCGGAGATACTTGAATACACGCGTGAATTGATCGAAGAGGCTAAGGCAATAGCGGAAAGGAGTCCGGAGTTGCATCCGAGCTTTTTCGAATTCATGACGGCGATGGCCTTTCTTCACTTTCAGCGGGAAAACGTCGATATCGCGATCGTTGAGGTTGGCCTTGGGGGACGCTTGGACGCGTCCAATGTAGTCACCCCTGAAATCTCGGTTATCACTTCTATCGGGCTGGACCACTGCGAAATCCTCGGAGACACGCTCGAAGCCATCGCTCGAGAAAAAGCGGGCATCATCAAAGCGGGTATCCCCACTGTGATTGGCAAGTTGGCGCCAGAGGCAGAAGCGCTCATCCGTTCCATCTGTCAGCAGCGAAAAAGCCCCTTAATTTCAGTTGCTGAGGAGTTTGGGGATGATGTTTCCGCCTATCCGCAAACAAACTTAGTGGGAGGGTGCCAGAGGTTGAATGCGGGAACGGCTCTAGCGGTTGCTCGCGCTTTGAAATCCCGGTTTAGCCTCGACGAAGAGATTAGCGTATCCGCTTTGAAGCATGTATATTGGCCAGGACGCTGGGAGGAACGGGATCTCACGCATCGCAAGATCATTTTCGACGTTACGCACAACTCGGATGGAGCCCAGTGGCTTGAGGAAAACCTGTCCCAAATGGCAGCGAAGGGCATACCAAAACCGGACGTCATATTCGGAGTGATGGGAGACGATCGAGCGAATCTTCTCGTGCCTTTGATCGCAAGATTCGCCAGCTCGATCACGTTTGTGGTGCCGCAACAGGCTAGATCTTCGACATTCGAATCGCTGGAGTCCTTCGTGCCGGCCTCGTTTTCGGGCTCGGTGATGAGGGGATCCGTCGCCGAAATCTTTCCCTCGAGAGGCGAGTGCTCTTTGGACGTACCAGCGACGAGTCCTATACTTGTCACGGGCTCGATCTATTTGATTGGAGAAATTTGGGAGCGCTTCATCGAAGATGGCCCTGTGGGACAGGGAATTCTGCAGGATTTCTGAACGACGTTTTAACCGAAATTCCTCCAATCAACTAGCTGTTGGTATTTTCGATTTCGGTTCCTCCAAAAAATCGATTGACATGGGAGCTCTAAACTGGATTTTCGGGGCCTCTTTTATTTGGAGGATGCCTCTCTAGCTCAATTGGTAGAGCAGTAGACTCTTAATCTATTGGTTCCGGGTTCGAGTCCCGGGGGGGGTACCAGATTTAAGAGGTTTTAAACTCTGTCGTTATCACTGACACAGGTGTTTTTGCCGGCGTAGCTCAATTGGTAGAGCAACTGATTTGTAATCAGTAGGTTGCGGGTTCGAGTCCCATCGCCGGCTCCATTTTCATCAACAATGCCGTTCCGAGGCATGGAAGAAGGAGATTTTATAAGGCCAAAAAACTTTAGAACGTTCTAAAGTTTTTTGGCCTTATGGGGTGGGTGCTGTTTCGGTCAATTATGATCGGGGTGGCGACAAGATGGCGCTTTGTGGCGGATCTTTGCTTTGGAGGGACTGATTGGAGTAGCGGACAGATCCGACGAAAATTATGGTTTTGCCGGTTGCTTTAAGCGCTTGGCTATCTTTTCGGCAGGGCGAAGCAATAGTAACTGTCGCTGGAGGGTGTTTGATGGATGCTGCCGCCACCTCCGGCGATAACAACGTATTGGAGACCTTCATACGTAAAAGTAGAAGGGGTGGCGTATCCGGAACCCTCCATCTGATAATGCCAGAGCTCCTCGCCGGATTTTTTGTCGAAAGCGCGAAAGCGAGCATCCAGCGTGGCTCCTATGAATATCACACCGCCCGCAGTCACGACGGGTCCACCAATGTTGAATGTACCCGTGGGCGGATAGCCCTTGTTCTCAAGAGCCTGGTAAGTTCCTAGCGGGACCGACCACTTGAAATCGCCGGTGTTCATATCGATAGCGTGCAACTGTCCCCAGGGGCGCTTATTGATCGGATATCCCTCAGGATCGTGAAAGTCGTGGTGTCCAGTCGACAAATACGGGATATTGCCCGTCCACGTGAATTGCAGGTTCTCGGTATCAATTTTTTCCTCGTGGCGGTCGTCGAAGAGAAAAGCGAGAATGGCTTCGCGCTCTATATCTAGGAATGAAGTCCAGGAAGGCATCTGTCCGCGTCCCTCGGTGATGACCTTCATCACTTCTTCGCGGCTTAGTCGGTCCTTAACTGAACGCAAAGCCGGAAACTCGACCCCATTCAAGGAGCCCCCACTGTTCAAATTGTGGCAATTTGAGCATACTGCCTGGTAGATCCGCTCACCGAGCGCTGGGAGAGCGATCTCGTCTTCCACTTTCGCTTCGCGCATGGATATCCACTCGGCTTCGTTGCTCGAATTTATAAAGAGAGTGTTGTCCGTTGGGTCAAAAGCGGCCCCCGGCCATTCAGAGCCGCCATTAAACTGCGGTAGCATAACCAGTTTTTGAAATCCTGGCGGGGTAAAGATGGGACCGAGCTTGAAGTCCTTTAATTGTTCCAGCACGTAGGCTCTCGCTTCCGGATTCAGGTCGGTGACATCATCCAAAGTGAAGTGTTGATCTGTGTAGGCAGCGGGTTTGAGCGGAAAGGGTTGGGTGGCGGCGGTGTATTCACCTGGAATTTCAGAGAGTTCCACCGACCGTTCCTCGACACCAAAAATTGGCTTGCCGGTTTCACGATCCAACACGAAGAGATGCCCCATCTTGCTTGGTTGGGCGACCGCATCGATTTCCTTTCCATCCTTAAACAGTTTGATCAAGGTGGGGGCGGTGGGAAGATCGTAGTCCCATAAATCGTGATGCACGGTTTGAAAATGCCAAAGGCGTTCTCCTGTCTTCGCATCCAAAGCCAGCACGCAGTTAGCGAAGAGGTTGTCGCCAACCCGATTCCCGCCCCAGTGATCGTAGGTAGCCGAACCAGTCCCCATGAACACAATACCGCGATCCGGATCGAGCGCTAGTCCTCCCCACGCATTGGCGCCGCCAACATACTTGTATGAATCGGGCGACCAGGACTCGTAGCCGAATTCTCCCGGATGCGGTACGGTATGGAAAATCCATTTTCTCTCTCCGGTACGAACGTCAAAGGCTCGAATGTGTCCCGGATTCGCTTGTCCCGGTCCTTCTCCAACGCTGCCTCCGAGGATCAGGAGATCTTTGTAGATGACTCCGGGGCCTCGGGTATCGTAGCGGCGCGTGATCCCATCATGATCGAGATTCTTTGTGAGATCCAGTCGGCCTCCATCGGCAAAGCTCTCGACGAGTTCTCCCGTATCGGCGTCCAGGCAATAGTAGCCGTTTGCCACTCCGTAGAAGATTCGTCGACCATCACCATTTTCCCAATACAAAATGGCTCGCGTCTTTCCCGTGGCTCCTGAGCCCTTGTAAGGGTCGAACGTCCAGATGGGCTCGGCGGTATCCGGTTTTACAGCGACGATTTTCTGTCCGACCGTGGCCAAATAAAGCACTCCATTGACCATCAAGGGATTGAACTGTAAAGTGGTGTTCTTGCCCTCCACGAAATCGGGGACCCGAAACCGCCAAACCAATTCGAGGTCTTGTACGTTACCGGTATGAATTTGGTCTAGATCGGAATATTTGGTCCCACCCAAGTCACCGTTGTAGTAGCGCCACTCATGCTTCGGAATTCGCGGGTGCGTCGCGTTTGATGAGCGAGTGTCCTGGGCAACGGAATTCGCCGCTCCTGTCATTGCGAGGAGGCAGAGGATAGTGGCTCTAATAATCATGTAATAAGCGAAAAAACTAAACGGTAGGGGCGGAATGAGTAAAATTCCTGTCGGTTCCCTTTTAAACCATGTCGTAGTCCCAGGGTTTGCGCATGGGGCGGGAAATGGTTTTCGCGACTTCTTTGTCACCGATGAATTTCTCTTTCTTGGGATTCCACTGGACCTTTTGGCCTAGTCGGACGGCGGTTACTCCTAGGTGGCACATAGTGGCGGATCGGTGTCCTATCTCTGAGTCGCAGATCGCCTTCTTTCTCGAACGGACGGATTCAACAAAATTGGTCATGTGGTTGTTGCTCTTGTAGAGACGTTCTGCACTCGACGGCAGCGGGGTTTTCAAGATATCGGGATCGCTAGCTTCGATCGCGCCTCGCGTGACCCAGACCCAGCCATTGGTTCCCGTGAGTCGAAGTCCGTGTTGTTGGCCATTTGGATCTATGACCGCGCCGTTCCAGGCGTTGGCGGTGGTGCTCCGGCAGCGGTGCTTAACGCCATTTGGATAAACATATTCAAGCTCGTACTCGCTAGCGGCAGTGAAGCCATCCGGTATCATGTCGACGAGTGTTCGACCTTCTGCGGAGACCGGTCCGCTGCGCTCGAATCCGGTTGCCCAAAGAGCGATGTCGTTGTGGTGGGCTCCCCAATCCGTCATGGTGCCGCCGGAATATTCCCACCAGTACCGGAAAAGGCGGTGAGCCCGTTCTTCGACGTAATCCACGTATGGCGTCTGCCCTTGCCACATATCCCAGTCCATCCCATTGGGTACCGGCTTCTTCCTAAACGGCCCCAGCCGCTGGCCGGCGGGAAGGTAGACATCGATTTCCTTGAGGTCGCCAATGATTTTGTTGCGGGCAATTTCACAGGCTAGTCGGAATCGTGGGTCGCTTCGCTGTTGTGTGCCCGTTTGCAAGATCCGGCCCGTCTTCTTCTCGGCGGTGACGAGATGCTTTCCTTCGTCAATGGTGAGGGTGAGTGGTTTCTCGCAGTACACATCCTTACCCGCCCGCATCGCCGCCAGAGATACGAGCGTATGCCAGTGGTCAACCGTGCCGCAGACTACGATGTCGACCTCTTTGAGTTCCATGACCTTGCGGAAGTCTTTGAGGGCCTTGGCTTGGGGCCACTTTTGTTTGGCCTTGGCCAGTTGCGCATCGTCGACGTCGCAAATGGCTACCATTTCACCGTAGTATACCGCCGCTTCAGCGACGCTGCTCCCTCGGCCGCCGCAGCCTACGAGAGCGACTCCAAGGCGATCATTCGCTAATTTTGGCTTGGAAAGGGAGCTTTGAGCCATGCATTCTTCGAGATACCAACCGGGAAGGGCGGTGGTCGCGGCAGCGATGCCAGTGGTTTGGATAAATTTTCTGCGATTCATTCGATTTAACAGGGTTATGTTTGGTTGGAAAGTGAACGGAAGATTCGATAAAATCGCGCAGCTTTGCAATGGGATATCCTTCAAATCCAGGTCAGTTTTTGGGGCTAATGACTGGTTTGTCCCGCGGCTACACGTTTATTTAATGAAATGAGCGTTGTTTGCCCTTTACACGGAATAGATTTTACATCTTTGTTCTCCGTTTTCCTAAAAGTCATGCAAAAGACTAAGAAATCCATAGCAAAACGCTTCAAGCTAACGGGCACTGGCAAGTTGATGCGACGTTCCCCTGGGAAACGTCACCATCTCCACCAGAAAACCACCAAGCAGAAGCGTTCTTTAAGCCAGGACAAGCACGTGTCCGCAGGACGTCAGGCAGATTTAATGCGTGGCCTCCCACACGGTCTTTAACCCTTGTTCAACAAAAACTTATTTCGTTTGGGTAAAACATTCAGTAGGCGACCTGACGAAATCTAAATCCAGAAAGGAACAACATGCCTAGAGCAACTAATTCACCCGCATACCGCAAGCGTCGCAAAAAGATGCTGAAGCAAGCCAAGGGCTACTTCGGCAACAAATCACGTTTATACAAATACGCGAAAGAAGCCGTGGCGCACGCGCTGCAGTACGCCTATCGCGATAGACGCACCAAAAAGCGCACCATGCGCCAACTTTGGATCGTGCGTATCAACGCTGCTTGTCGAGCAGAAGGCATTAGCTACAGTCGATTCCAAGAAGGGCTCAAGGCTGCTGAGATCACCCTGGATCGCAAGATTCTGGCGGATATCGCTGTTCAGGACGCTGTCGCATTCAGCGGCCTGGTCGAGAAAGCTAAGGAAGCTTTGAAGAACAAAGCTGCCGCCTAAACTCGAATAGTGGCGAACCGGACGGCAAATTCGCCGTTTTCATCCATTTTCGCCTTTAACGAATGGGAGTTCGAGTATCTGCTCGGACTCCTTTTTTTTGACTCAAGAACCCGAAGGAACCTTTAGCTTTCAGAATATATCTCTCCGCCAAGCACTATGGAAGAGGAACTCAAACAAATTGTAGATGTGGCCAACGCCAGCGTAGGCGCCGTTTCCAACCGTGCCGATTTCGAAGCCTTTAAGGCTGGGATTACGGGACCCAACGGTTCCTTGACCAAAGTGATGAAAAGCATGGGTCAGGTCGCTAAGGAAGATCGACCGAGCTTTGGCAAGCGCATCAACGAGGCAAAGCAGCAAGTACAGGCTATTTATGGCAGCGCTTTGGAGGCGATTGAAGCAGCTGAAATTGCCGAAAGACTCGGCCCGCCAATCGATCCTTCCCTTCCGTCGCCAGACTCGGGACCGGGGAGTTTGCATCCGCTGACCCAGGTGCGGGAGGAAATCAGCCGCATCTTCAAGCAGATCGGATTTACGGTTGCGGAGGGTACAGAGGTTGAAACCGAGTATTACTGCTTTGATGCGTTGAACACTCCCAAAGACCATCCGGCACGAGATTTGCAGGATACATTCTATCTTCCGGATGATGCAGATTTTGGGAACGTATCCAAAAAGTCAGACGAGAGGTATCTGCTACGAACACACACTTCATCGGTGCAAATTCGCACGATGCTGAAAGGCGAGCCACCCATTCGAATCATTTCACCAGGCCGGTGTTTTCGTCGCGACACGGTAGATGCGACACACAGCGCTAATTTTCACCAAGTCGAAGGACTTTACGTAGACAAGAACGTCACGGTTAGGGATTTGAAAGCCATACTCGACTACTTTTTCGAGCAGTTGCTAGGCAAGGGAACCACAACGCGATTTCGTCCTCACTTTTTCCCCTACACCGAACCCAGCTTCGAGGTCGACTTTTCCTCTAGTCATTTGGCAAAACTAGGAAGCGATTGGGTTGAGATTGCCGGATGCGGAATGGTCGAACCCGAGGTTTTTGCGTCGGTAGGATATGATCCAGAAGTGTATTCAGGTTTCGCTTTCGGTATGGGGATCGAGCGCATCGCTATGATCATATACGGAATCGATGATATACGTTACTTCTATCAGAACGACCATCGCTTTTTGAAGCAGTTCGCTTAATTTGAATAGACGCTATTCCACGACATGAAAATTTCCCTCAATTGGCTGAAGCGCTATATCGATCTTCCGGAAAGCCCGAAGGAGATCGGCGACTCGTTGACTTTGCTTGGATTCGAAGTCGATGACATGGAATCGACAGGTTTGCCTCAACTGGAGAATGTAATCGTTGGCGAAGTTCTCGACCGCCAGCAGCATCCCGATGCGGACAAACTGGGTGTTTGTCGAGTGGCTTTGGGAGACGCAATTGGTGAAAAGACGATCGTGTGCGGGGCGAGCAACTACAAGGTAGGAGATAGAGTGCCTGTCGCTATTCCAGGGGCCATTCTTCCAGGTGGTTTCAAAATTAAGCGATCCAAACTACGTGGGGTCGAGTCGGATGGGATGATGTGTTCCGGCAAAGAGATTGGAGCGGGTGAAGATGCCGCTGGGTTGCTCATTCTAGAAGGGTGCCCGGAATTGGGGACGCCGATTAACGAAATTCTGACTGAAAGTGATACGGTTTTCAATTTGGAAGTGACTCCCAATCGTCCCGACTGTCTATCCCATATTGGCATCGCCCGAGAATTGGCCGCATGGTACCAACGAGAACTGAGTTATCCTGCGGTGGACGATTTGCCGGGACCGGGAGACCGTCCGTCGGGTGAAGCCATTTTTAGAGGCGCTTCGGTTGAGTGTGAGGAAGATTGCCCACTCTATCGAGCTACCGTTATCAAGGGCGTGAAAATTGGACCGAGCCCCGCTTGGATGCAGGATCTTCTCAGCTCAATTGGGTTGCGGCCCATTAATAACGTGGTGGATGTGACCAATTTCGTTTTGCATGAGTGTGGCAATCCACTGCATGCGTTTGATGCTCGCGATATTAATGGGAGCAAGATCACGGTTAGAAACGCCCGTGAGGAGGAGAAAGTCGTAACTTTGGACGACGAAGAAAGAACGCTATCCAGCAGGATGGTGGTGATCGCCGACGAAGAGCGAGCCTTGGCTGTTGCTGGGGTAATGGGAGGTCAGAACTCGGAGGTTAAAGAGGATACGACAGATCTCGTTTTGGAAGTGGCTTATTTCAACCCAACTACGATTCGTTGGGTATCCAAAACGCTTGGACTGTCTTCGGATAGCTCTTACCGATTTGAGCGCGGATTGGATCCGAGTTCGCTTCGATTTGCGACGGATCGGGCGGTGCAGCTTATCTTGGAAACGGCGGGTGGGACGGTTTGTGGCCCCGAGCATGTAGCCGGGTCCGAGCTAATGGTTGAGAAAGAGATCGAGCTTTCGTCTGAATGGGTAAGAGCGAAGGCGGGATTTGAAATTTCGGATGAAGAGATTCGTGGGAGTTTGGAGCGACTGGATATGGTCGTCTCAGAAGAGAACGATGGGGACTGGCTCGTTAATATTCCAAGCTACCGAGGTGATCTCGATCGTCCCATAGACCTGCTAGAAGAGATACTTCGCATCTACGGAACGGATAAAATCCCGTCGGGAGCGGTTGTGGCAACTGCCACGGGAGAAAATGACAATCCGATAACTGAATTTTCTCGACGCGCTGCGAACTATCTCGTCGGCCAGCATTTTAATGAAGTGGTAAACTATACGCTGCGCTCCGAAGGGGAGCAGCAGAATTGGTCGGAGTCGGTTTCCAGCATGGCTTTGGGGTTGAAGAATCCGATTAGCGAGGACCAGACCCAGTTGAGACATAGCTTGCTGCCGGGGATTCTGGAATCCCTGAAACTGAACCAGTCCCGAAAAACGGGAGCCACCCGATTCTTTGAATTGGGTCGCGTGTTTCGCGAAGTGAATGGAAAAGTCGTTGAGATGATTTCGGTGGCTTTTGCCGAATGCTCGCTGGGTCGGCCTCGAAGCTGGAAACTCCGGGAAGCCGATGATTTCTTTACGGCAAAGAATCGGGCCAGTTTGTTGGCCGGGTTTGCGGGAGTTGATATCGGAAGATTCAAAGTTGCTCAGATTGTAGATGGCTCTACGGCTTGGCAAGCGGGTCAGGCCGCAGTGATAGACGATCCCAGAGCTGGCATTTTGGCGGAATTTGGTTTGATGAATCTGGAGCGTATCAAGGCATTGGATATTGAGGGCGATATTGTAGCCGGTTCCTTTTCGATTCTTCCCGAACGATTGAAAGCGGCAAAGCGGGTGCGGTTCCAGCCATTCAGTCTCTACCCGCCATCAGCAAAGGACTTAGCTTTGGTGGTGGATCAGTCAGAATTGGCGAATGATGTGGTTCGTTCGATTGAGAAGATTGCGCAAAAAGCGACTCAAGGCGCCTTTGCCATGGAGTCAATTTATGTGTTCGATGTCTACGAGGGAGAGGGTTTGCCCGCAGGCAAGAAAAGCGTAGCGGTCTCTATGGTATTCCGCTCCAGCGAACGAACTTTGAAGGACAAAGAAGTGAATACGGTCTTCGAGAAGATTCAAAACGTGATTCGAGAAAAGACCTCGTTTGAAATCCGAGACTAGTTTCGACCCATTTTATATACATTAATTTTTGCAGACTATGGCTGACGCTTCCCACATTGACATCGATAAGGTCGCAGAGTTGGCGCGGATAGCTCTGACGGACGAGGAAAAGGCGAAGTTTTCATCACAGCTGGAGAGTATCCTTGGATACATCGATAAGCTGAATGAATTGGACACGACGGATGTCGAGCCGACGGCGCATCCACATTCTGTAGAAAATGTTTGGCGAGAGGATAGAGCGACATCGGAACTTCCTACTAGTGAGGCGCTGAAAAATGCTCCGAAGCAGCGTCAGAATATGTTCGTCGTACCGAAGGTTGTGGAGTAAAGATGTCTGCTGAGCTATATTATAAATCCGCCAGCGAGCTGAGCGGTCTATTGGACAGGAAGGAAATATCCTCTGTTGAATTAACGCAGTCAGTTATCGACCGGACAAAGGCAGTCGATGATCTGGTACAGGCATTCAATAGTTTTGACGAGGAGGATGCTCTGGCTCAGGCGGAGGAGTCTGATGCTCGACGGAAAAGAGGAGAGAGTCTGGGATCGCTAGATGGAATACCGGTAGGGATTAAGGACGTGCTTGCGGTGAAGGACCAGCCTCTGACTTGTTCCAGTAAAATATTGGCGGACTTTATTTCACCTTACGACGCTACTTGTATTCAAAAACTAAAACGATCTGGGGCTGTACTTTGGGGCCGGTTGAATATGGACGAGTTTGCTATGGGCTCGTCCACTGAGAATTCCGCTACCAAGGTTACGGGCAACCCGTGGAAGCTCGATTGTATTCCTGGAGGAAGCTCGGGTGGATCTGCAGCGGCTGTGTCAGCGGGGGAAGCAATCGTTTCTTTAGGAAGTGATACCGGGGGGTCCATACGGCAACCCGCATCTCATTGTGGGATTGTGGGATTGAAGCCAACATACGGGCGCGTCTCCCGTTACGGCCTTGCTGCCTTTGCTTCTTCTCTAGATCAAGTGGGACCCATGGGTCGCACGGTTTGGGATACGGCGGCCCTGTTAGAATCGATATCCGGACACGACCCAAATGATTCGACTTCATACAGAATCGATGTTCCGGACTATGTTCAGGCCATTGAGCAGTTGAAAGGGAGAAAGTGGACCTTTGGTTTGCCGAAAGAGTATTTCGAGAACGCTGAAGATACGGCTTCAATGGGTCCGGTTAAAGAGGCGATCGAGTTTTACAAGTCACTCGGATGCGAGATCAAAGAAGTGTCTTTGCCGCATACGGCGTATGCAGTGGCGACCTATTACATCGTGGCAACTGCCGAAGCATCCTCGAATCTGGCTCGCTACGATGGTATTCGCTACACCCATCGAGCCGAGAGCTTTGATGCAAAAGACTCGGTTGACATTTACTGTCAATCGAGGGCAGAGGGTTTTGGAAATGAAGTAAAACGGCGGGTTCTGCTGGGCACCTATGTTCTGAGTAGTGGCTATTACGATGCCTATTACTTAAAGGCGCAGAAAACTCGCACGCTGATCCGGAGGGATTTTGAAGAGGTATTCAAAGATGTAGACGCGTTGCTTACTCCGACCGCTCCCAGTCCCGCCTTCAAGAGAGGGGCTCATTCGGGGGATCCTCTTTCTATGTATTTAAGCGATATATACACAATTTCAGCCAATCTGGCGGGGATACCAGGATTGTCTGTGCCTTGTGGGTACGTGGATGGACTTCCGGTAGGGCTGCAAATATTGGGAAAGCCATTTAAGGAGGACGAGATTCTTGCGATGGGGAACGAGTTCGAGTCTGCCCACAACTTTAAACACGAACACCCAGGACTATAAGGTTGTTTGGGCGTCTAATCATTTGGGGAATCGACAATGGAATACGAAGTAGTCATCGGCTTAGAGGTTCATGTTCAAATCAAAACGGAGTCTAAGATTTTCTCCGGAAGCCGGTCGGGTTACGGTTACGAACCGAATACTTTGGTTGATCCGGTTGTGCTGGGATTGCCGGGATCTCTGCCGGTTATGAACAAGGCTGCCTTGGATGGGATTATCAAAGCAGGACTAGCCTTGAACTGCACGATCCCGGATTACTGCAAGTGGGACCGGAAAAACTACTTCTATCCAGACAGTCCGAATAACTATCAGATCACTCAATACGATCAGCCCATTTGTGAGGGCGGTTTTGTTGAAATCGAAATGGAGGGTGAAACTCGTGCGGTGATGGGCTCGCATCGAAAGGTAGCCCTGACGCGTATCCATTTAGAGAACGACGTGGGAAAACTGAATCACTTCGCTGAAGACAGCCTAGTAGACTATAATCGCGCGTTTACTCCGTTGATGGAGATTGTTAGCGAACCGGATATGCATTCAGGCGCGGAGGCCTTCGCGTTTCTAACCGCTATTCGGCAAACCATGATTTATTGCGGAATTTCCGACTGCGATATGGAGAAGGGCCAAATGCGAGCGGATGCTAACATATCCGTCCGTCCCGTGGGTCAAAAAGAATTGGGATCGAAAATTGAACTCAAAAACTTGAACAGCATTACCGGTGTGAAAAACGGTATTGAGTACGAGATAAAGCGGCAGACCCAAGAACTGAAAAAGGGAAGGACTCTGACGCAGGCGACCTGGCGTTGGGACGCTGACATGGGACGGACCGAGCTGATGCGAGAAAAAGAGGACGCTCACGACTATCGCTATTTTCCCGATCCTGATTTGATGCCGGTGCGTATTGACGACGAATGGAGAGAGCGAATGCGGGGCGAAATTCCAGAGCTGCCATTTGACAAGCAACGTCGTTTCATGGAGGAGTATGATCTGCCGTACTCCATTACATCCGTGCTGGTTCCAGACCGAGAATTGAGCGAATATTTTGAAAGCGCCGCCCAAAAGGCGCCCCAAAGCGCCCAAGCGATTGGCAACTACGTGACTAACGATTTGCTACGGGAGTTGTCCGAATCCAATACGGCATTGAGCGATTGCAGGATTTCGTCTGACGGTTTGCTTTTGCTCGTTGAAGCAATCGAAAAAGGGGTTATCACCAAACAGATTGCCAAAGACGTCTTTATTGAAATGTTCAATACGGGAGAGTCTGCGACGGAGGTGATTGAAAGGAAAGGGCTCAAGCCCGACTTTGATGAGGGGCAAGTGAAAGTATGGTGTCAGGAGGCGATCGACGAGAACCCTCGTCCGGTTGAGGATTTCCGCTCTGGCAACGAGAAGGCCCTAAACGCGTTGCTCGGCCAAGTCATGAAGAAGAGCAAGGGCAAGGCGAACCCGCAAATTGTTCAAGGTCTGCTCAAGGAATTGTTGAGCTAGTTTTGTCTGGAGTGGGGTCCTGTTTGTCGTTTAGTTTCATCAATCACTAAATTGTGGTCTGTCCAGGGTCATATTAAGACAATACTTCAAACCAAGAAAAGCCATGAGCGAAGCAAAACGAGCCGGAGACGGTCCAATAAAGGTAGAATTAAAAGCCGGGGGAACTTACGCCTACTGCACCTGTGGCCAGTCAGCCAAACAGCCATTTTGTGATGGATCGCACGGTGGTACCGAATTCAGACCCAAGATTTTTAAGGCAGAAAAAGACGGGCCTCATTTCTTGTGTGCCTGCAAGACAACGGGAAATGCCCCGTTCTGCGACGGAAGCCACAAGGGATAACCCAGGATCTTTGAGCTGGGAGGGCCCGGTGAGGCTTTCTGAAGCATTGGGGGTGAGACGCTGAAAAGGGGTCGTTACCCTTAACTGGGACTCGATGACTGCGTTCGACGTTTGCGTCTTCAAGTTCTGAAGCGTTCTAGGGGAAGAGGATATTCCGAGTTGTATTACGGTTGTTCAAGTAGTTGGCGCTTCGATTTAATTAGATTGCGGTCGAAAAAGGGCGTGCTTATGGCTTACCGCCGATTTTTAGATCATGAAGTCATTCTACATAACAACTGCGATAGATTACGCTAATGGAAAGCCTCATCTCGGCCATGCATACGAGAAGGTTTTGACCGATGTGGTTGCCCGTTTCCGTCGCTTGATGGGTGACGAAGTTTATTTCTTGACGGGAATCGACGAGCACGGGCAGAAGGTGCAGCAATCGGCGGGAGAGCGCGGTATTACTCCCCTTGAGCTTTGCGATGAAGCGGCGGTCGCCTTTAAGGGGCTTTGCGCGAGTCTAGACATTTCTAATGACGACTTCATCAGAACGACGGAAGACCGGCACAAGAATGTCGTGCGGTCCATTTTGCAAAAGCTGTTTGATCAAGGCGATATCTACCAGGCGGAGTACAAAGGGTACTACAGCAAGCGAGCGGAGCAATTTTTGCAGGAAAAGGATCGCGACGAAAATGGCGAGTGGCCGGAGATTTTCGGCGAAGTCGAGGAAATTGCGGAAAGCAATTATTTCTTTAGGCTAAGTCGTCATCAAGAATGGCTCGTTGAGCACCTCGAAACGAACGAGTCTTTCATCTATCCCCGTTTCCGAGCGAAGCAGGTGCTCGAGTTTCTGAAAGAGCCGATTAACGATCTTTGCATTTCCCGGCCACGGGAACGATTGGAGTGGGGGATCCCGCTTCCATTCGACGAGGAGTATGTGACATACGTTTGGTTCGATGCTCTGGTTAACTATGTATCCGCTGTTGGATACGGAACGGATTCGTTTGAAAAACATTGGCCAGCGGATTTTCACGTAATCGGAAAAGACATCCTCGTTCCGCCTCATGCGGTGTATTGGCCGATTATGCTGAAAGCTGCCGGGATAGAGTTGCCTAAGAGTCTTCTCGTCCATGGATGGTGGTTGAAGTCAGGGGCTAAAATGTCGAAGAGCACAGGGACTGTGGTTGATCCGCTCGACTTGATCGACCAATTCGGTTCGGATGCCTTTCGGTATTTCGTCACTCGAGAGATGAACGTGGGACAGGATAGCGAGTTTTCGCAGGAAAGGTACATGTCCCGTTACAATTCGGACCTTGCGAATGATCTGGGGAATTTGTTGAGCCGTGCGCTGACGATGGTGGGGCGTAATTTTGAAGGCAAGATTCCCGGACCAAGTATTGAGGAGTCGCTCGAATCGGAGCTTTGGGCCTTGTGGGAGGATACGCAGAAAATAGTTATCGATCTATACGGCGAATTTCAATTTCACTCGGGTCTAGAGAAAACTTTTTCCTTTATCAGCGCGATCAATCGTTACGCTGAACAACGAGCGCCCTGGAAACTGGCAAAATCTGAGGATCCGGAGGACAGGAAACGTTTCGAAACATCTCTTTACGTAATGGCAGAATCCTTGCGCCTGGCAGTGGGTTTACTCGAACCAGTGATGCCAAATACAACCGATAAAGTGTACGGTCTGCTAGGATACGACAAAGAGGCAGATTGGGACCGTAGATTGCTGCGAGGAGATGCACTGGTTGGACAAGAAATCGGTGAGAAGACGATTTTGTTTCCCAAGCCTCAAATGGAATCTTAAAGCCGCGATTCTTTGGATACGCTCCCGCTAGACCTATCTCAATCCCCGACAGAGTCCGCGCTTGAGACTTTCCTAAACGGTTGCCGTCAGCGGGCCATCGAAAAGAGCCATCCTCAGTTGGTAAGTATTTCCGTGGCTTCAGATCTACTGGATCCATTGGCAGTGCTTGAGTCTATCTATGACCCAAGCGAGCCGCACTTCTATGTAGAGAGACCCTTGGAAGGCGTGGCTTTGGCGGGAGCGGAAGTGGCAATTCAATCAGTGTGCCGTTCTGGCGATCGTTTTGAAACTGCAAAGTCTTTCATTGCTGACACCTTGGACAATGCGGTCGCCGTAGGTGATGCTGGGCTTCCTTTTTTTGGGCCACACTTCTTTTGCGGTTTCACATTTTTTGATGAGGTAGGGGAGGGGGAGCCTTTTCCACCTGCAACCCTATTTGTTCCTTCATGGCAGGTAAGCGTCAAAAGGGGAATATGTGTAGCGACCGCCAATGCTCTGCTTGATGAAGGTAGCGATATTGAATCAATTTCCAAACGTATATGGAATGCCAATACAAAATTCAAGTCATTTGACTATCGGTCGGTTGATGTATCCACGGGCGAGTCTAGGCGTCCAGAATGGCAGATGGAGGAGGCGAGTGAGGAAGGTGACTTTAGTGATTCGGTAGGTCGGGCTATCAAGGAAGTCGATTCTGAAGTATTTGAGAAAATCGTACTTGCGCGAGTTCGGGACCTACGGGCGAATCAGGTTTTTCATCCACTTGAAATTCTCAACGCGATGCGTGACCGATATCCAGATTGTTATTCCTTTTCGTTTGCCAATGGGAGAGGGCAAAGTTTTATCGGCGCGAGTCCCGAGCGGCTGGTGAAAGTCGAGGAGCAAGAGTTTGCGGCAGACGCCCTGGCAGGGTCGGCACCTCGAGGCCTGTCTGCGAGGGAGGATGCGAGATTGGGATCGGAGCTGTTGAACAGCGAAAAGGATCGGTATGAGCAGAAAGTCGTTTTGGATTCGATTTGTCGGCGTCTTGAATCCTTGGGTACTGAAGTTCAGGTTGACGAGGAGCCAACCTTAAAGCGACTCAGCAATGTGCAGCATCTGTACAACGAGGTGCGTGGAAAGCTGCGAGAGGGTATGAATCTCTTGGATTTGGTGGAGCAGCTTCATCCTTCTCCTGCTGTAGGTGGCTCACCGAGAGAGAGTGCCTGCGAAAGGATCTCTCATTATGAAGCTTTTGCTAGAGGACTGTATGCCGGACCAATTGGATGGGTGGATAGCAATTTGGAAGGCGAGTTTCTGGTGGCGATTCGTTCGGCTCTAGTTGATGGCGACGCTGCGAGGTTATATGCTGGAGTCGGGATCGTTAAGGGATCTGTCCCGGAGAAAGAGCTGCAGGAAACGAACTTGAAGTTCAAAGCCCTGTTGGAGAATCTCGTTTAGATGCAATCTGAATTCTCAAATGTGAACGAGCTTTGCTCTCGGATCATTTCTGAAACACTGCGTGCCAAAGGGGTTCGTTTTGCGGTGATTTGCCCCGGGTCGAGGAGTTCTCCACTCGCGTTTGCGTTTGCCCGAACGGAAGGAATGGAATCAATTTCAATACTCGATGAACGTTCCGCCGGTTTTTTTGCCCTGGGACTCGCAAAACGAGAAGGATTACCCGTTGTCCTCGTATGTACCTCTGGAACGGCTGCAGCCAATTTTTATCCGGCTATCATCGAAGCGTCAGAAAGTGGGGTTCCTTTGATTGTAATAACAGCGGATCGTCCTGAGGAATTGCGTGGATGCCGTGCAGGGCAGACTATTGTTCAAGTGGGTATGTATGCCACGTATCCGGTTTCTCAGGTTGAGCTGCCTATTCCGAATGCGGATACAAAAGCGTTAGCTGACTTGAAAGGAATTGTCGAGGAACAGGCAAATTTCTCCTTGGGTATCCCCTGCGGTCCCGTTCATATAAATGCGCCTTTCAGAGACCCGTTGGCGCCCCTCTCTGATGGGACGTTCGTGAGTCCGATCTCGATGGAGGAGTTAAAGTTCTTGTGTGAGGCTTCCTCGAAAATCGAAGCACCCGCAGTTGAGCTAGACCTTGGCGAATTCACCCAGTATCAACGAGGACTCATCTTAGTCGGCTCTCCTCTGTCGCCGGTCAGCGACAATTGGATTCGAAATGTCGCGCGATTGGCGGATGAACTTAAATGGCCCGTCCTTGCAGATGGACTTAGTCCTCTAAGAAACCATCGGAGTCTATTTCCTCGCTTGATTACAGGTTACAATGCGATTTGCCGTGTTGTTGGTGAGGACTCAGAATTATTGCCGGATCGAATCATTGTGGTGGGTGATCTTCCTATCAGTAAAACGCTGCGATCCTGGCTGAAAGACCGGAATATTAAGTCATTATTTTTAACACCGCTTCCCGGTGAGTTCGATTCAAATCGAGGCGACAGTGAGTCTAGGTATTACGACTTTAATCGGGCGTCGCCGCTTGTGACGCGCCATAGTAGCGATACTTTTGCCAAAGCTTGGCAAGGACTAGACGTGAAGGTGCATGAGTGTATCGAAGGAAGGTTGTCCTGCCTCGAGTCGGTATTCGAGGGTTCGATCGCGGCAACGTTGTCGAACTGTTTACCTGCGGGTAGCTCTCTATTTGTGTCTAATAGCATGCCACCACGGGATATGGAGTTCTTCTGGATTCCCAACGACCGACGTGTGGATGTCTACTCCTCTCGAGGGGCGAATGGGATAGATGGCATTCTGTCCTCAGCTCTCGGGGTAGCGTATCGAGGCAAACCTACCTATCTTTTGACAGGAGATCTAGCCCTGCTGCATGATAGTAACGGAGGGTTAGTGAGCAAGCGAATCGAAGGGTCGTTGACGATCATATTGGTCAACAACGCTGGGGGAGGCATTTTTGAAATGCTCCCAGTTAGGCAACTAGGGGAAACATTCGAGCAGTTTTTTGCGACTGATCAGCAAGTCGATTTTTCGAAATGGGCCGCGACTTACGATATTGAATACAAGAAGGCCGATAGCCTCAAGGAACTCGAGATGTATTTGGGAAGGGAGGCGAGAAGAGGGGTTCGCCTGATTGAGGTCGTTACAGACCGTAAGGGAGACGCCGCGGAACGAAAACGAATCTTTGCAGAAATCGCTAGTAGTTTATAGATTCGCCGACCTGCGCGTTTCTATCATTTCGGCGGCGAGTCCGAAGCGAAGATTGAAGAAGGAAAAATAGATCGTCTGGCAACCGAGAAACTGTATCAGTTCACACAGGATTATGGTGGCGGTCGGAAAAATGTCCGCTCGTTTGGCCGGAACCGCGAAATCTGCCACTCTCCTGTCGAAATCCATTTCACAAACGCGATCACGTATTGATCTGGCGGTGACAAGATCAATTTTCTTGTTGGTCCCTGACTCAGGTGCCAGTTGAGACAAGATTGATGCGGTGCCGCCTGTCAGTATTGCAGTGGTTATTTCAGGATCGGGATGAATGGAAGATGATTGGAGGGCAGATCTAACGGCTTTTTCGATATTTTCCTGTTTCGGCAGGGATACCGGCTTCTTGCGGTTTTGGAGGAACTGTGATGCGAGTCGAACGGCGCCTAGGTTGAAGCTTTGGGAAGCGACGGTAACCTGGTTTCTGAATTGAATGCACTCTAAAGAGCCTCCACCAAGGTCAGCGAGTGTGAAGTCATTAAGGGACACTAGCCCCGGGTCCTGCATGATGCCTTTACCGATAAGGTTCGCTTCTTCGGCTCCTGAAAGCGTTCTCAGTTCCATGCCGGTCGCAGCCCGGATGGAGTCTACGAATTCATGGCGATTGTGAGCATCTCGCACAGCGCTGGTTGCAACGATTGAAAGCTGGTGTAGTTCGTATTGCGAAGCGATTGAATGGAGTCTGGCTACGGCTTGAGTTCCGACCTTTATCGCATCGGATTCGATTATAGGAGGGTTCTTTGTCATTCCCTCGCCAATACGTACTTCTTCGACTTCAAAGTGAACAGGACGAATTTCGGTGCCACTCGAGTCTTCCGCAATCTGCAACTTTATAGAATTGCTGCCAATGTCGATAATGCCGACTCGAATAGGTTTCATTGCTAGAGGACAAATTTTCGCGGAGCAATTACCACCGCAAATTCGCCTTTCTTGCTCGAGGTTTTGAAGGTCTCGGCAACGGAGGTCAACGCACCCGTGGTAATGGATTCGAATCGCTTGGTCAGTTCTCTCCCAATGCAAACGAAACGGTCCGGCCCGAGGATTTCGAGCATTTCGGCCATGAGTTTCTCGATACGATGACAGGATTCATAGAGGATGATCGTATACGGGAAATCGATATGGCTTTCGAGAAAGCGCTTTCGCGCGGCGCTTTTAGGAGGGAGAAATCCTACGAAAAGAAATCCATCGGAAGGGAGTCCGCTCGCCGAGAGTATGGTTGTGGCGGCACAGGGGCCGGGAACGGGAATAACAGGTATGGATCGGGCGTGACATTGGCGAGTTAAGCGAAACCCCGGATCGCTTACGGCAGGAGTTCCGGCATCGGAAATGAGGGCGACCGATTCTCCGCTCGCTAATCGGTCAGCGATTGATACCGCCATGGTGCGTTCGTTCTTGTCGTGATAGGAAACCAGCCGATTTTTGATTCCCAATTTTGAGAGCATACCGCCGGAGACGCGTGTGTCTTCACAGGCGACAAAAGAGACTTTTTCCAGCAAGGAGCGCGCTCGCTCAGTCAGGTCTGCCAAGTTCCCGATTGGCGTGGCGACGACGTAAAGCGAGCCTGGTTCAGGCGTGAGTGACTGATTTACGCCTTCCATCCTCGGGTGGGTGGAGTCAGAAATCTTGCTGGAGCCAAGGAAGCTGGACTAGCGGCTGGTTCCACCCATTCCCGGAACGCCACCCTCCCAGTCTTTGGGACGGCTCCAGGGAATCGTTGACTCATCCACTTCGGTGCAGCCGGTGAACATTAGTGTCAGGCTGACGGTCGCAATTGCGAGAAAGAGGGAAAGCAGTTTTTTCATAATCTATCAGTTTGCGCTAACAACGAGATCGCCCGCTATGGGGTCGGTTTTCATAGATCGTGGCAGAATTCTCGCGATGCTCAAGTTTTCCTTTACTTCACTTATCTGAATTTTTGCGACCGATTCCCCTTCACGTCTAATTTCAAGTAGGTGGTCGAGCCGAATGCCACTGGTATAGCCTAGGCTGACGATCACAAAAGAGGATTGCGGCCCGACGGTAAGGATTCGCCCATTCGCGTCGCTCGGGCCTGGCTTTAGGTTTCCATAAGTTCCTGCAGTGGAGGAACTAGCAGGCTTAATGGGGGTGCTTTCAAGTTTAAGAATGGTGGATTCCAGGGTAGCGATCTTCTGCTCATAGGCATTGGCCTCTTCCAGGGAGATTGAATTCGCTTTTTGGGCCGCCATCTCTTTCTTCAAGTCGGCGAGCGAGCGCTGCAGATTCTCCTCGTTATCCATCCGCATTTCCAGCTCTTCAGTAAAACGCTGGTTTTCCCGTTTCAGCTGGTTGGATCGGGCGGAGATGACTGTGATATTGGATCGAGCTTCCTGCAGCGAACGGGCGCTTTGCTCCAACTGCTCTTGGAGGTCCTTGTTCGTTGCGGCCAGTTTGGCGGATTTCGCTCTTTCCGCGGTGAGCTGGACCTGAGAGGTTTGCAGTTCTTGGGCGAGGTTGTTAGCTTCTTGGGTATTGAGATAGTAGAAGGTCCCGGAGGCGATGGCTCCGATAATGGCAAGAATGGAAAGAAAATTGGCGAGTGACCTCATCGATCTAGCAAACAAGATTCGAGTCTCGGAACAATGGTTTTGGATTTCCCATTTAAAAAGCCTATTATCAGCAGTTCGGAAATCGGCGTTATGTCCCGAGGCGTTAGTTATTCTTCATCCAGACACTGAAAAGGTTGCTTGGTGCCAGGCGCCGGAACTGGATTTCTGGATTCCGGACGTTCCGTTCGCGGCGAGATGGGTCGCGAGCTTGTATACGAGTTCCGCATCTTCGCTTTTGCCAATCGCTTGAGCGAGGGCAGGCGCATCCAGGCTTTCCCCTTTGGCACTTTGAAGTGAACTCGTGATGGCTTTACAAAGATCGATCGCAATCCCAGCCGCTTTCTTGCCCGCTTCCACCCCTGGCTGGTGATAGGCATTGATTCCCACGAGAGAGGCGTAAAGTCCGACGGCCCGTTCATACAGCGCTATGAGGCGGCTCACCGATTCCGGGCTAACCGCGTCAGTCGTGATCGTAACCGATTCGCGTCCTTTCTCGCTGAGAGCGTCTCTCGTACCGAGATAAAAGCCTTGAAGAAAGTCTCCGGAGGTGACGCCGTCCTCCACTTCAATAGAGGGTCCGGATCGATCTTTTAGGATCTCGATGAAGGTGACGAAGAAGTTCGGAACGCCCTCTCGGAGCTGCTGGACATAAGCGTGTTGATCGGTGGAGCCTTTATTTCCATAGACGGAGATGCCCTGGTTTACGACGTTCCCCAGGAGATCTAATTCTTTCCCCAAACTCTCCATAATGAGCTGCTGGAGGTAGCGTGAAAAAAGAAGAAGGCGGTCTTTATAGGGAAGCACAACCATGTCTTTTTTCCCTTTGCCATCGGTTGCATGGTACCAGGATAGAGCGAGCAGGGCGGCAGGATTGCTCTTGATCGAAGGCTGGCGGGTCAGAGCGTCGACGGCTTTTGCGCCAGATAGTAAGGCGTCGATATCGATTCCCTGGAGCGCGGCCGGCACGAGTCCTACCGGACCCAGGACGGAAGTGCGTCCACCGACCCAATCCCACATCGGAAATCGGGCGATCCAGTTTTCATTAATGGCGACCGAATCTAGCTTGCTTCCATCGCCCGTGATTGCGACTGCGTGAGCAGCGAAATTAAGGCCTCTCTTTTCGTAGGCCGTTTTCGCCTCTAGCATGCCGTTTCTGGTTTCGGCCGTTCCCCCAGATTTAGAAACAACCAGGCTGAGCGTCTGTCCAAGATTGTCGCCTATGGCATCAAGGACAAGGTCCATTCCATCGGGATCAGTATTATCAAAGAAGTGAATACGCGCCTTGTCTAGGGATGGGTTCCCGAGAGCGTGGGCGACAAACTGGGGCCCCAATGCGGACCCTCCGATACCGATGACCAAGATGTCCGAAAAGACTCCGTTTTGGCCTTTGATCTGCCCTGAATGGACGCTTGAAGCGAATTGCTTAATCCGCTCAATTGTTACCTCAATCTCGACCTTTAGCTCCTGCGTAGGAGCCCGTTCCGGGTCTCGCAGCCAGTAGTGCCCCACCATTCTTCCCTCGTCTGGGTTGGCTATTTCGCCATTTTCCAAAGCGTCCATGTCTTGAAACGCCTTTTCGAATCGCGACTCGAATGCTTCAAAGTCGTCATCCTTCAATCCGATTCGGCTTAGATCGATAGCCAGGCTGACTTCCGGAAAATGAAATGAGTATTGTGTGAATCGTTCCCAGGACATGGTGTTAAAATGATGAATTCTGAAATATGAAAAAATAAGAGGTGCAGGTTGAAGGAATTCTAGTTAGCGGGCGATCTCCGAGGGCCCATCTTGAAATCGTAATTAGTGGGCGCCCGCAGATCGCCCGCTACCTTTCCGAAAATTAAAGATACTTATCGGTCACGGCTCCTTCTGAAGCGGAAGCGACCAATTTCGCATATTTGCCGAGGACGCCACGCTTTTCTCCTGCGCCGGCAGGTTGATACGCGTCCATGCGCGCTTTGTACTCACCCTCAGAGATGTTCAGCGATATCGTATTTTTAGTGGCGTCGATCTCGATTTCGTCACCATTTTGCACAATTCCGATCGGTCCGCCGCAAGCGGCTTCCGGTGTAATGTGGCCGACATCGAATCCGTGGCTGCCTCCGGAGAAACGACCATCGGTGATAAGCGCTACTTCTTTTATGAGCCCGCGTCCGGCGACTGCTGAGGTAGGTGAAAGCATCTCCCGCATTCCGGGGCCGCCCACCGGACCTTCATTGCGAATGACTACTACATCACCCGCTACAACGTCACCGCGAAGGATACCTTGCAGGGAATCTTCCTCGTTTTCGTAGACTTTCGCAGTCCCCTTGAAATAAAGGCCTTCCTTCCCTGTGATTTTGCCAACGGCCCCGGTCGGCGCGAGGTTGCCTTTAAGGACGCGGAGGTGGGAAGTTTCCTTGATGGGCTGGTCCCAAGGCCGGATAATGTCCTGTTCGATCGGATACGCAGGATAGGGTCCTACATCTTGGAGGTTTTCCGCGATTGTCTTCCCGGTAACGGTGAGGCAATCGCCATGCAGTAGGCCGCGGTCCAGAAGGATTTTCATCATCGGCTGAATGCCCCCAATGCGAATCAAATGGGACATGTTGTACTTGCCGAATGGCTTTACGTCGGCGAGCAGGGGGACTTTCTCACCGAGGCGCTCGAAGTCATCGATGGACAACTCGACATCCGCAGAGTGCGCGATAGCGAGCAGGTGGAGAATGATGTTGGTCGATCCACCTAGAGCGATGCAGGTCGTGATCGCGTTTTCGAAGGACTTTTTAGTTAGAATGTCGCTCGGTCTTAGATTTTGTTCGACGAGATGGAAAACTGCTTTACCTGCGTTCTCGCAATCGAGGCGTTTATCATCGCTGACCGCCAGCTGAGCGCTTGAGCCCGGCAGACTCATCCCAAGGACTTCAATCGCGCTGGCCATGGAGTTAGCCGTATACATACCGCCGCAGGAGCCCGGACCCGGAATGCAAGTAGATTCAATTTCCTTGAGTTCCGCATCATCGATTTCGCCACGCGCGTGCCGACCGACCGCTTCAAAAATGGAAACGATGTCTGTTGGCTTTCCTTTATGAAAGCCTGGGAGGATCGACCCGCCGTATACGAATACGGAGGGGCGGTTCAGGCGGGCGATCGCCATCATGCATCCAGGCATATTCTTGTCGCAGCCGCCAATCGCGACCAATCCATCCATTCCTTCACCTGCGACGACTGTCTCGATGGAGTCTGCAATAACCTCCCGAGAAACCAAGCTGTAGCGCATGCCCTTTGTGCCCATGCTTATCCCGTCGGAAATCGTTATGGTCGAGAAATTCACTGCTTTGCCGCCTGCTTCGTTGGCGCCTTTGGTCGCGTGCGTCGCGAGCTCGTCGATATGCATGTTGCAAGGCGTCAAGTCGCTTCCGGTTGAAGCAATTGCGATCTGAGGCTTTTTGAAATCGTCGTCACCGAATCCTACGGCACGTAGCATGGAGCGAGCAGGGGCCCGGTCGTTGCCGTCAACGACGACAGAGGAATGGGGACGATTACAATTTTGGTTTTCAGTGGTCACGTATTTGGTATTGTTGATAACTTTGCGTTGCTTTCTCTAGTGGAGCTTATAGCCCCTTGCCAGAATCACGGGGAAAATCGTGAAAAAGAGACCCTTTACATCAGAGCTTTTAGTTGCGATCAAGTCATTCCCCATTTCGAATTACACAATTTCTGCAGACCTATTTTAAATGGCATTCAGCTTAGACAGAGTATTAAAGGCGCTCCTATTCGGAGCATCTGGTCCCTTGAGCACCAAGGATATCCAAAAGGTGTTTTCCAAATTCCACGAGCAAGCCGAGCTATTGCCTGAAATGGAGGTAGCGACTCCGGAGGAAGACGAGGATTCTAATGTCGAGCAGCCGTTTTTGGAAGCCGAGGGCATGCCCACTTCAGAGGTGCCTTCTCTTGTCACGGCCGGTCAGATAAGGGAGTCCATTGACCGCATTTCTGCTGAGCTTGAAGAGCGTGACGAGGTTTACCGCTTAGTAGAGCGGCACGATGGATTCGTTTTCGTGACTTCACCCACCGTGGGGGAATGGATTCGCTTGCTTCGCGATGAGCCAAGGCCGTTGAAGTTAACTCAGTCGGCACTCGAAACATTGGCAGTGATTGCCTATCGCCAGCCCGTGATTCGCTCGGAAGTGGAGAAGATTCGTGGAGTGTCGATTGACAGTGCCTTGAGTCGGCTAATGGAGCGTGACCTGGTTCAGATTGTCGGACGAGCTGAGCTTCCAGGAAGGCCCATTCAATATGGCACGAGCGATGCCTTTCTCGAATTTGTAGGCGTGAGGACGGTGGAAGAACTGCCGTCTTCAGATGTATTGTCGCCTCGACAGATCGACGAGTGGCTCCACGAAGTATCCAACCATGGAAAGGTGACAGAAAGGGAAATGGGCTTGCCTGAGGGAGAGCGGGCTGATGGGAACGCAGAGGAGGTTTCAGGCGAATCTGATATTGAGGGGGAGTCGGAGGAGATCGGCGAGGTCGAGAAACTCGAGCAACCGCTCGAAGACGATGCTGATCGCGAGGCGATCTGACTATGAGCTTGGACGATCAGAGAAAACGGATCGACGAACTGGATGAGCAAATCCTCAACCTGCTCAATGAGCGTGTTCGCTGCGCGGCTGAAATTGGCCGGATAAAGCACCAGAATGGTGGCGAAATCTACGTCGCAAGTCGAGAGGAGCAGGTATTCCGCAAACTCGAGGCTCTGAATAATGGGCCACTCGATGGACCGGCAATAAGAGCTATTTACAGAGAGGTTATGTCAGCCGCGATCGCTCTAGAGAAGCCGATGCTGATTGCTTATCTGGGGCCGGAAGCGACTTTTACCCATCAGGCAGCGATTAAGAAATTCGGTCAGAGTATTGATTATTTGGCTACGCCTTCAATTACGGACGTGTTTCACACGGTGGCAAAAGGCGAGGCGGATTACGGGGTGATTCCGATAGAGAACTCGACCGGCGGCTCGGTGCTGGATTCGATGGACATGTTTTTCGATTCGGAGCTGAAAATCTGTGCCCAGATTTACCTAACCATTACGCAAAATCTGATTTCGCAGTCGCCGATCGACAAAATCAGGAAAGTGTATTCGAAGGACCAGGGCATCCTGCAGTGCCGGGACTGGCTTCATGCCCACATGCCAAAGGCCTCCTTGCACAACTGCGAGAGCACGACCAAGGCGGTGCAAATCGCAGCGGAGGATCCGGAATGCGCGGCCATTGCCAGTTCGCTCGCAGCGGATTTGTACAATGTGCCAGTGGTAGAGAAAAATATTCAGGACCGGTCCGACAATACTACGCGATTCTTAGTGATTGGCAAGGAGTCTAGCGGATACATTCCCTCCATGAAATTTAAAAGCAGCTTCCTCGTTTCAATCAAGGATGAGGTGGGAGCGCTTGAGAACACTTTAATGGTATTCGCGAAACGGGGACTGAATTTGAGTAAAATCGAGTCTCGCCCTAGTGGAAAAATCGCTTGGGAGTACTGTTTTTTTATCGATGTAAATGGACACTTCGAGGAAGAGCCAGTTGCAGAAGCCGTATCCGAGCTTAAGAAGATGTGTCCCTTTGTTAAGTGGCTGGGTAGCTATCCGGACAAGTAGTCGGTTCTCTGATTTGGCGCCTTTGAGTTGGGTTCGGCTTTGTTTGTTGCTCAGTTTGGAATTACTTCCTGACTTGCGTTGTGCTCGCGATTAGCTACGAAGGGGGCTTTCTTATCCCTCCAGAAATCATTCCCATGGAAATCGATCATCCTCGAGCGCACAGAAGCGCCTGTCTGAAAATTACGCTTGGACTTCTCGCGATTTGGTTCGTCGTCAGCTTCGTTGGCGGAATCCTGTTGCGTGACTGGCTCGACGCGAACTTACCGTCTATCGGAAGCGCTCCCTTTGGGTTTTGGATCGCCCAGCAAGGATCTATCATCTGCTTCGTGCTGATTCTCATCGCCTATGCGGTTCTGATGAACCGATTGGATAACAAGCACGGCTACCGGGAGGACAAATAGGGAGCGGTATGACTCAAGGCACTCTTAATTTCATATTCATCGGCATCACGTTTGCGGTCTATATCACGATCGCCTTCCGTTCTCGGGCGGCATCGACCAAAGAATACTACATTGCTGGGGGAGGCGTTTCCCCGTTCGCAAACGGCATGGCAACCGCAGCAGACTGGATGTCCGCAGCGACGTTCATTTCTATGGCGGGCACCGTGGCGATCACGGGTTATGACGCGTCTCGGTTTCTGATGGGCTGGACTGGAGGCTTCGTTTTGCTGACGGTTTTAATGGTTCCGTATTTAAGGAAGTTCAACAAGGCGACTGTTCCGGATTTCGTGGGTGATCGGTACTATTCAAAGGTGGCCCGCGGCGTTGCCGTCGTGTGCGCGATCTTCATTTGCATGACCTATATCATGGGGCAAATGCGCGGAGTAGGGGTCGTGTTTTCCCAATTGTTTGGGATCAGTATACCTGCGGGAGTGTTAACAGGCGCGGCAATTGTTTTAGTTTATGCGGGTATGGGTGGAATGAAAGGGATCACTTACACGCAGGTGGCTCAATACACTGTAATGGCTTTTTCATACACGATCCCTGCGATATTTATCGCAATGGCAATGACTGGGAACGTGATTCCACAGTTAGGGTTGATCGGAAATTACAATGTGAATGGAGAGGTGGTTCCGTTTCTCCAGAAGCTGAACAATATCAACCTTGAATTGGGATTCCAGGAATACACTTCGGGGAAAATGAGCACAATCAATATGTTCTGCATTACGGCAGCGCTTATGTGTGGGACCGCGGGCTTGCCTCATGTGATTGTTCGATTCTTCACGGTAAAAGATGTCAAAGCAGTGCGGAAGTCTGCCTGTTGGACACTTACTTTTATTGCCGTGATCTATCTTACGGCACCGACAATTGGCGCCTTTGCTCGAGTCAATCTTATCGAGAATTTGCACAACACGCCGTACACGGAAGCCCCAGAATGGTTCAGCAGCTTTGAGAGCACCGGCCAAATGGCTTGGGTCGACAAGAATGGCGATGGAGCTATCCAGTACTTCGGACCTGGCAAGTCGAATTCGAATTCGAACGCCGTATTCCAAGGAAGCGGTCCTGCGTATCCAGGTTATGATGCTCCGGAATCGCAACGGATCGGTCCGCAGGGACAGCGAATTCTTGCCAACAAAGCGGATCTGTCGAATCCGAATGAACTTTATTTTGGCAATGACATCATGGTGATGGCTAATCCCTACATGGCGGGTCTTCCCATGTGGGTGATCGCCTTGCTGATGGCGGGCTGTATTGCGGCTGCCTTGTCGACGGCAGCAGGACTTCTGCTAGTCCTGTCCACTTCGATTTCGCACGATCTAATGAAGAAGATCGTCAAACCAGACTTGAGTGACCGGGAGGAGGTTAATTACGCGCGGATCGCATCGTTTGTCGCATTGGCGGTGGCTGCTTATTTCGGAATTAATCCTCCATCGGCATTCATTGCCAAGACGGTAGCCTTTGCCTTTGGCCTGGCAGCTTCCTCGTTTTTTCCGACCTTGCTGATGGGAATCTTTTCCAAGCGAGTAAACCGGGAAGGAGGGATAGCGGGCATGTTTTGCGGAATTGCGTTTACCAGTGGCTACATCATTTATTTTCAGTTTCTCGGGGGTAAGGCAGAGCATCTATTCTTCGGTATCACACCGGAGGGAATCGGGTTTGTGGGGATGTTCATCAACTTTGCGGTAACATTTATCGTGAGCGCCTTTACCGCAAAGCCGCCCGCCTACGTTCAGGAGATGGTCGAAAATATCCATATACCCACGGGAGCGAACGAAACGAAGCAGAACGATTTCGAAATCTAGAAAATGGTAACGGAACAATCGGTTACTTGCGCTTTAAGCGGAATAGCCTAGTCCGAGAAATTCTCGGTGATTTAGGTTAGGGCTGACTAGGAATAGCCAGCTCTACCGGCAGTTTAGTTTGATTAATCCGCATCGTATTGCTAAGACAATCGCATGAAAATGCTCCTGCTTCGTTTTCTCGCGGCCTCTGTTCTTTGTACGGGTATATGGGGTATTGCCAGTGCCGCACCCAATATCGTTCTGATTCTGACCGACGACCATGGTTGGAGCCAGTTGTCGGCTCAGATGGATCCGAAAGTGAAATCCTCCAAGTCCGACTATCTAGAAACGCCGCACATGGCGCGGATAATGAACCAAGGGCGGCGCTTTACTAGTGGGTATTCTCCGGCCCCGCTGTGTACTCCGACGCGGAGATCCATTCTTTGCGGGACGACGACGGCCCGCAGTGGGACGGAGTTTGCCAGTCCAAATTGGATACCTGCAGACCACCTGACGATCCCCAAGGCTTTAAAAGCAGCGAATCCGAAATACCGAACGGCCCATTATGGGAAATGGGGGGAACAGATGATTTCAACGCCCGAGGAATGTGGATATGATGACAGCGATGGGATGACGGGAAACAACACGGGAGGAATGCCGAAAACGCTTGGCGTGGCATCCGGCAGTCATGCGGAAGGCCCGCCGCACTTTATCGACAATGAAGATCCTAAGCGATCGATTTCCATAACTAGCAAAGCGATCGATTTCATGACTGACAGCGTGCGTGCGGAAAGGCCTTTCTATGTGCAGGTGAGCTACTATGCCCAGCACCTGTCGGTAGTTACCCGAGAAAGCTTGCTGGAGAAATACGAAAAGAAAGGGAAGCCCGATCGTGGATATACATCCGCTTGGGCCGCGATGATGGAAGAGCTAGACAATGGAGTTGGCCGTTTGCTGGACGCCGTAGATCGGCTCGCGATCGATGACAATACCTATGTCTTCTTTACAACGGATAATGGGGGGCGGGGGACTGTTCCGGGAGGTGACGACGATGCGATGGCTCCAAATTTTCCTCTTTCGGGAGCGAAACATCACTTGCTGGAAGGTGGCATTCGAGTTCCGTTCTTTGTAGTCGGACCGGGAATACCTGCAGGATCAGTGTGTCGCGTTCCAGTAGCCGGCTACGATTTTCTTCCGACCTTTCACTCGCTGGCAGGAGGAGAATCCAGTCAGCTCACCAAAGAAGTGGATGGAGTCAGTCTTGTACCGCTATTAAGAGATGCGACCGAAGACGGCTTTTCCAGGCCGCAGAAGGCGCTGTTTTTTCATCGGCCAAGAAGAAGTTTTTCAGCGATTCGCGAGAATGACTATAAACTCATGCTCTACTGGAATAAGGATGGTTCAATTAATCGCCAAGAGTTGTACCGCGTCGATAGGAATCCGACGGAAGCGGGAAACGAGATCACGAATAGATATCCCGTTACGGCGGGGCAAATGCGTGATCGTTTGCTCGCCCATTTGTATCTCGTGAACGCGGAACGAATGGATCCCAATAGGCTTTAGAGCACCAAGGCTCTTAGATATACCCCACAACCGTAAACATTTGCCATTCGAATTAACATGAGAATTAGAAAATCGAGTTTCCTTTCGCTAATTTACTCGCTCGTCGCGTTTCTTTCATTCGACGCATCACCTTTTTTGTGTGCAGAAGACTCGAAGGAATCGAAAGCGAGTACGATCCTTTTCATTGGCAATAGCTTCACCTATGGTGGCGGATCTGCGGTGCAGTTCTACCGCCCGCATCTCGTTACTGATTTGAATGGCTCGGGCAAAGGGGGAGTGCCCGCTTTGTTCAAAGCATTTACTATGCAGGCAGGTTTGAGTTTTGAAGTGAACCACGAGTTGATTGGAGGCTCAGGTATTGAGGTGCATTTGGAAAAGAAGTCGGACGTGGTCGCAAAGCCCTGGGATTATGTTGTGATGCACGGGTACAGTACCTTAAATAAGGCAAGCCCTGGCGATGCGAGTGTACTGGTGGCTTCCGTTAAAGAGATGGCGAAACTGCTCCATGCTCAGAATCCTCATGTCGATATTCGACTGGAAGCCACCTGGTCCCGTGCGGATCAAACGTATCCAGAGAAAGGGCACTGGTACGGGAAGTCTATATACGCGATGGCGGAAGACGTTCGGGAGGGATACAGTCAAGCCGCTTCAGGATCGCCTCACGTTCGGGGAGTCATTCCGGTGGGTGAGGCTTGGAATCGGGCCATGTCGACGGGTGTGGCGGATCCAAATCCTTACGACGGCATCGCGTATGGACAAGTCGATCTCTGGACCCATGACCATTATCATGGAGGGACTCCAGGCTACTATTTGGCGGCGTTGGTGATATTTGGAGAGATTACAGGGCTAGATCCTCGATCTCTGGGTGAGGGGGAGCGAGCGGCATTTGAATTGGGCATCTCAAGATCCCATGCGGCTTCGCTCCAGAAAGTGGCATCCGAAGAACTGGCGGCCCAGTCTCCGCAGCGAAGATGGAAGTCATTCGATTCCATCAAATTGAAGTTTTAGCGTCCTTGGCCCTGACACGGGCAATACTACAGCCTTGCCAGAAGGGGCAGTTTGGGCGCTTATGCATCCACTTTGAAAAATTTTAAAGAACTTGGAGTTTCCGCAAAGCTGATCAAGGCCTTGTCAGAAAACAAAATTGTCACTCCCACTGAGGTGCAGAGAGTAGCCATTCCGCATCTGCTGCAAGAGGGGGGCGACTTTATTGCCCAAGCGCAAACCGGCACGGGAAAAACGGCCGCCTTTGGGGTTCCCCTCCTTCAATACATCGATCCCAAGATCCAGCAGATTCAGGGCCTGGTTTTAGCGCCGACCCGTGAGCTTGCGCAGCAAATTGGCAAGCAGTTATTTCGATTTACGCGCTACTTTCCCGAGCGTATTTTCTCTGAATGCGTGTATGGCGGAGAAGCGATTGAGATTCAGCAAGCGAACCTGAATCGCCCCACCCACATTGTGGTCGCAACTCCAGGCAGGCTGATAGATCTCCTGAAGGCGAATTCATTGGAATTGTCCTCAGTGAGAATCGCAATTCTGGACGAGGCCGAGGAGATGTTGAGCTTAGGTTTCAAGAAAGACTTGGAGACGATTTTGGGGCATTTGCCTGCGAAACGCCGCACGTGGCTCTTCTCGGCAACGATGCCGAAGGCCCTGCGTCAAATTATCAAAGGGTACATGTCGCCTAATGCGCATACGGTTCGAGTAGATCGGAAGAATGTCGTTAATCCGAACATAGAGCATCAATATGTGATCTGTCGTATAGAGGATAAGTTCGCGGAGATCACAAGATGCATCAAAGCTCGAGGGGAGGAGCGCGGGCTGGTCTTTTGCCGTTCGCGGGCTGGGACGGTCAACCTTGCCAAGCATCTTACCGATGAAGGATTTTCGGTAGGGGTCCTTCAGGGAGAACTTTCTCAGAAGGAACGCGAGAAGGTCATGCGCAGCTTTAAGAAAAGCCGTACTCAAATACTGGTTTCAACGGATGTCAGCGCTCGAGGAATCGATGTGGAAGATTTGAAATTCGTGATTCACCATCAACTTCCCGACCAAATCGAGTACTATACGCACCGAAGCGGTCGCACCGCTCGGGCGGGTAAGAGCGGGGTTTCCATCGCATTCATCACCGGACTTGATGTGAAACGTTTAAAAGAAATCGAGAAGGAGCTGGATATCAAATTCAAGCGACTGGCTTGAGGTTTTGGAGAGGGTTTTGGCCCATTGACGGAGAGTGATGCGGCATTCGCAGAGATCTTAGGGATTGGTTTGAAAAGGGTGCCCCTTAATTCTTGCATGTCCGGGCTTGCGTGGGCGGAGGTTCGCGACAATTCTCGTCGTCTATGGCCAAGTTTTCTATTACGAGTTGTGCGACTTTTTTGCGTCTGGTTTGCTGGGTTGGGCTGGCACTTTCATTTTTGAATGCTCAAGCTGAGGAGCATCGTCGGCCGAATATCGTATTCATCTTTACGGACGACCATGCGATTCAATCGATCGGGGCGTACGGGTCGAAGATAAACAAGACGCCGCACATCGATCGGTTGGCCAGCGAAGGGGGCATTTTTCTCAATTCATTTTGTGGAAACTCAATTTGTGGCCCTTCAAGGGCAAGTGTTCTGACAGGGAAACATAGTCACAAGAACGGATTTTACACCAATTCGGGTGGAGCAGAGTTCGATGGGTCTCAGATGACTTTTCCGAAACTGCTGCAAAAGGCAGGTTACTCAACTGCTCTGGTTGGCAAGTGGCACCTGAAATCGAATCCGACCGGTTTTGACTACTGGGAGATCGTACCCGGGCAGGGGAGCTACTATAATCCGGATTTCTACACGAGCGCTGGTCGGGATAAGATGAAGCGGTACGAAGGCTACATTACGGATATTACGACAGACCTGGGGCTCAAGTGGTTAGAAGAGCGAGACCAGGACAAGCCGTTTCTTTTGATGTGTCAGCAAAAGGCGCCCCACCGGACCTGGGCGCCTAATTTGAAACACCTGTATAACTACGACGACGCGCCGGTCCCAGAGCCTGACACGCTTTTTGATGATTGGACTGGGCGAAGTGAGACGCTCGCCGGCAACGCTATGTCGATTAGGGACCATTTCATTTACCAGTGGGATATGAAATTTCAGGAAAGGGTGCCGTTTGCGAATGATTTTGAAAGTCGGCTACACGAACCCGAGAGACCCCGCATGACGCCAAAGCAACAAGCGGTTTGGGATGCTTACTACGAACCGCGAAACGCTGCTTTTCTCGCATCACCCCCGACTGGTGATGATCTGGTTCGGTGGAAATATCAGAGGTACATTAAGAACTATCTGCGCTGTATTGACTCTGTGGATGAGAATGTGGGTCGCGTCCTTAGTTATTTGGACGAAAACGGTTTGTCTGAAAACACGATTGTAATTTATAGCTCCGATCAGGGCTTCTATCTGGGTGAGCATGGCTGGTATGACAAGCGTTGGATGTACGAGGAGTCGTTGCGTATGCCGTTTCTAATTCGGTGGCCTGAGAAAATTCAGCCTGGAACCCGGTTCGAGCACCTATTGCAAAATATCGATTATGCGCCGACCTTGCTTGAGGCCGCTGGACTGGAGATTCCGGAGGAAATTCAAGGGGCGAGCATTTTGCCGATATTGGAGGATCCAGACACCGATGATTGGCGCAAGTATCTCTATTATCATTACTACGAGCATTTGACCGAGCATGGAGTGCCGCGGCATGAGGGAGTGCGTGGCGAGCGGTTCAAGTTAATCAACTTCTATTCCAACGACGGCCTGGAACTGATCGATTTGAAGACCGATCCAAACGAATTGAGGGACGTGTCGGGTGTTCGAGAATACGCTGGGGTACTTGAGGAGATGAAAACTCAATTAGCGCGATTGCGTAGTAAATACGATCTTCCCAGCCACGAAGAGTCGGCGACCCATTAAGCTTCAGAGCTCGCCAAGTCTACTAATGGCTTTCCTTTGAGTTCTGCGTCCGCCTTCGTTTCTGCACGGCGGGGGAGGTTGTCTGGGGCGGGGTCATCGTACGCCGCCAGGATCAGAATGTTGTTCGTGCATCATTTTGTATTCTCTTCGAAATCAAGTGCCCAGACTCCTCCGTCCCTTCGTGGACTCTACAACTTGAAAATAGTATCCCTGATTTTGGGTTGGCCTCAATCAATTGAGATCGATCTCCGTTGACTCATCGAAAACTTAACGATGGACCACAATATCATGACAAATACCAAGTACCTTCTTTTGACTGCCTGTGCGGCTACGGGAATTTTGCTAGCAGGTTGCTCCAACCCAGCGGACAAGACAGAATCAGCCACGGTGGCTGATGCCGTGGATGCAGTAGCGTCCGTGGCGAATGCCTCGATTTATTCGATTCGTTCGGATTCGACCATATCTTTTGTCGGTTCCAAGGTGACTGGAAGTCACGACGGTGGCTTCAAGAGTTTTGAGGGGACGATTGCGGTAGCGGATGGCAAGATTGTCGCCCCAAGCAAGATTACGATCCAGATGGATTCGCTTTGGTCGGACAACGATCGCCTTACGGGCCACCTTAAAAGCGCCGACTTCTTTGACACGGCAAATATTCCTACTGCTGAGTTTGCGGTAACCTCCATGCGGGATACGCCACAGGGTCCTGAGTTAACCGGAAATTTGACCCTCCATGGTTTGACTAAGAGTATCTCTTTCAAACCGGAGGTATCGATCTCTGATAGTGAGGTTACGCTGAAAGCTGAGTTCGACATCATGCGCTTTGACTTTGGCATCGTCTACAAGGGTAAAGCGGACGATCTCATACGGGATGAGGTTGTGATCAAGTTGGATGTTAAAGCGACATCGGCTGGTTGATTCGGTTGGGCAGAAGGTATGGCTTACAAAAGCCATACCTGTGGCGCCACACTTCCTTCCTTGAGGCTTCAACCCCTGGCCCTGTAGTTATATGACCGGTTCATTTGATCTTATCGTAGTTGGGGGAGGACGAGCGGCGAATCTGGCTTTGGCCGCATGCAAGTCCGGATTGAAGACCGCTTTAGTCGAACGGCATAAATTGGGTGGAACGTGCCCAAATCGTGGATGCGTTCCTTCGAAACTGTTGATTGGTTTTGCTGAAGCCGCACGTCATGTGCGAGAGGTCGACCGGCATTTTATCGATGCCCAAATACGTAAAATTGATGCCGCCGCGGCGTTTCGAAGTGTAAACGAATATGTGGGTGAAGTGGATGGTCGGTATGAGGGGCGTTTGCAACAGGCGGGAGTCGATCTGATTAGAGGGGAGGCTGCGTTTGTTGGATACAAGAAATTGGCTATCGGGAATCGTGAGATCGAATCCAATCGAATTGTGATTGCCACCGGATCCCATCCCACGCCTGCACTCTTTAGCGAGCTTCCTGTATGGACGAGTGATGCCTTGTTCCCATTGAACGAAGCGCCGCCTAAGAGCTTGCTGGTAATAGGGGGAGGTTTCATTGGCTGTGAAATGTCTGCATTTTTTGCGGGCGTGGGAGTTGAGACCCATCTCTTTGCTCGTGGAGGAAGATTATTGGGACGCGAAGATGGCGAGATTGAAAAGGTCTTCCAAAGTGAGTTTGAGAAAGAGGTGCATACGCATTGCCATGCGAGTCTGGTAGATTTGCAATGGGATGGCTCGGTGTTTACAGCGACTTTCGACGTTCACGGAGAGCGCGAGGTTTTCAAAGCAGAGCGAGTGCTCTTCGCCATTGGCCGCCGTCCTAATACCGCTGAGCTTCAATTAGAGAACACGGGACTCGAAACAAATGGGAAGGGATTCATTCCAGTCGATGAACACCTTCAGACCGTAGTGGAGGGAATCTTTGCGGCGGGCGACGTGAATGGACGGTACATGCTGCAGCACGCGACTTCCTTTGAAGTGAACTATTTGAGGAGAAAGTTTCTCAAAGGAAATTCGGATCCCATCGATGATCGCTTGATTGCCCACGCGGTTTTCACCCATCCAGAAGTGGCATCCGTCGGATTGACGGAGGAAGAGCTCAAGGAATCAGGAACGTCGTATGTGTCTGTGTTCGAAGACTGGCTAGCGAGTGCGCGCGCGATGGCGATGCGGATTGAATATCCGCGAATAAAGCTGCTGGTTTCTCCAAAAGACTACTCGATTCTCGGCTGCCATCTAGTGGGTCCCGAGTCATGCACGCTATTGCATCAGGTGCTCGCGGTCATGCACCTCAAGAATGACGTTCGTGAACTGGCAGACATGATCTACATTCATCCGGGACTCAACGAGTGCATCCTCGCCGCTGCCGTTAAAGCAATCGGTAAAGTTTCAGAATCAGGGTAAAGCTTCGTCCCGAACGAAATGGACCGACCCATGACAGTTGGTTTCCATGCACTTGACCCTTTGCCCCAATACCTCCTAATCGAAGGGGAAAATGATCCGTTTCTATTGATCAGCGCTATTTGTTCAGGGCGCTCTATGGCCAAAACTTGCTCAATCTTTAACTGTACTTGCCGCTTCTGAAATGGATCCGACGCTAATTACTCTGTTGATTGGCTGCATCCTTTGGGCCGTGCTGCTGTGTTACTTTTTCATTTATCGGCGGGCGAAGGATCTAGGCGCTGGAGGCAAGTCAGCCTTAATTATTATTACTTTTATTCTAGTCCCAGTGATCGGGTTCGTCCTCTGGGGCCAGAAACAATCCTTTCAGAGGTTAGAAGAACTTGGTTTCGAAGCGTATCAAGGTTTAGGGCACAGCGTCGGTGTCGCCACCGGTGCAGGAGATAGTTCAACCTGGCTGTATTCGTTGAGCAGTTCGGAAGACGCTCTTTTGGACTTCTATCGAAATCCCGCTAAACACAAGGGCTGGAAGCTGATTGCTGAAGAATCAGGCGGTCTGACGTTCGAACGCGGTAATTCGAAGATGTTGATTCGCGTAAGCGACGGCAATGTTGCGTTCCTGTTGTTTGATTCGCAAAAAGAGAAGTAAGCCAAGGTCGAGGACTCTATCGATTGAAGCACATGTTTCCTCGCTGTCCGTCTAAGTCTTGCGTCTCTCCCGTTGCTCCTCTTTGATTTGCGAAACTTTTGAAATGAGCAAGATACGAGTACAAAAACTGGATCATGTGGCCTTGGATGTTGTGGACGTTGAGAAGGCCAAGACGTTCTATAGCGATTTATTGGGTTTGCAGGAGGTTCCCCGCCCAGAGAGTTTTGACTTTCCTGGCGTGTGGTACGATCTCGGAAATATCGTTTTGCACATTGTCGGTCCACGCGAACCTGCAGTGGGAAAGCACCACATCGCCTTTTTCGTGGAAGACGTGCATTCCTGCGCCGAAGCGGTTGAGGAGGCTGGCTTCCCTGTGAAGTGGGACCCTTACAAGATTCTAGGTATCGATCGATTCTTTACAGCGGATCCGGAAGGAAACCGTATCGAGATTCAAGGTCCTGAGAAAGTCATCTGATTTCCGGTCACTGCGAGCGAATCCGGATATTTCAAAAAGTAGGATTGTCTCCCGCAAAGCTCGAGGAAGGCACGAAGACATTTGTGCATTATTCCTTTGGAATTTACCGAAGGAAGGGCCCGCCCGGCGAACCCCGTAGGCCTGACCCATTGAGAAAAGCTCTGGTGATAAGACAGGAGATTTTTATCCTAGGTGTCGTTCTTTGGTGAGATACGATTACGTTTTCCTGATCCATGCCAGTGGGATTGCAACAATTAGGATTAAGGAGTCAGGAGTACAACTTACTCACATGGGTATCTGAACATTAAGCCTTTTTGATCGGTGAGAGCGATTCGGTGATTAATCTTGATGTCTAGAAATTTGTAGGACTAAGTACTCTTCTCTTTACCCCCTCCTGACAGCCCTGTCTCCATCTTTTTTATTAATGCAATAGCCTGGGCACCTGTACGGTATAATTCGCACACGCAATACACGTGAATTAGTGTAACTGAAAATGATGATTCTTATGTGTCTTGCGATTGAAGAGCGACGCATGAAATAGACGCGGTCCTAAATTCCAGCACAAAATATGAATGATAAAACGCTCAAGCCCCTTGAATCTACTTCCCGTATCGATTCCCTAGATGTCATACGGGGCATCGCTTTGTTTGGTATCCTCTTGATGAATATTATCGAAATGGGGCTGCCTTTTTCCTATTCCGATTCTTCTGTTTTAGGCCACGATACCGGATGGAATCTCTGGGTATGGAAGATGAATGAGTTGTTGTTTGAAGGGACGATGCGAGGTTTGTTTTCCATGCTCTTTGGAGCTGGAGTTATTTTGCTGACCTCGCGACTAGAAAAATCGGGGGCTGGGATCAAATGCGCAGATATTTACTATCGGCGCACGATTTGGCTCCTCGTTTTTGGAATCGTTCACGTTTGGCTCCTCCTCTGGTATGGGGATATCCTGTACCCCTATGCAATCTTTGCCTTTTTTCTGTTTCCTGCACGAAATTGCCTTCCGCGAAATCTTCTCGTTTTTGCATTGGCGTTGCTCTCAGCGGCAACATTTATGCATTTCAGTCAATACGAAGATAAGCAGAAAGTGGAGATAGCCGGATTGGAGGCTCAAGCCACTCAAACAGCAGGAGAGACCCTGACTGAGGAGCAAAGTGATGCCCTCGAGGCCTATGAGAAAGCCGTGCTGAAGAAGACACCAGAGGATATCGCGAAAGCGATTGAGACCGAGAATGGAGACTACTGGTCGATAGTGTTGAGCCGCACGTCCAAGAATCGAATGTTTCAAACAACTTTTGTCTACAATATGTGGGTGTGGGATATATTAAGTTTCATGCTGATTGGGATGGCTTTTTACAGTTGGCGGATTTTTCATGGAGAGCTATCCTATCGGTTCTATATCCTCTTTGTGGTAATTGGCTATGGCGTAGGCTTGAGTGTAAACTTCATCGAGATGACTCAAGTGGTTTCCAGTGGCTTTAATCCTGTAATAATGGCTAAGACCAAAATTACTTATGACTTGGGAAGGTTAGCCACGACTATCGGACATATTGGCCTGTTCATGCTATTCATAAAATCGGGAGTTCTTCCATTTCTCCAAAAAGGACTCGCTGCGGTAGGAAGAATGGCACTAACCAATTGCATCATGCACTCGATTATTACCGGGTTCTTGTTTTTGGGATTTGGATTTAGCCTCTTTGGGAAACTGGAAAGATACGAGTTGTACTATATCGTATTAGGAATTTGGATATTCCAATTAACCCTAAGCCCTATTTGGTTGAGTTATTTCAAATACGGTCCGATGGAGTGGCTCTGGCGATCGTTAACTTACATGAAAAAACAGAGTTTTCGGATAGTTAAATAATCTTACGCAGCGTTGTACGTCACTAGCGACACTCCTGCGATATAGTTCCCTTGGGATTCATTAGGATATAAGGCTGTCGGATTTGATTTCGCGATTTCGTCCACGGGCGTGATGGGCGTAGGTGAATCCTTTTTGGATGGCGTAAGCCCCAGCGCGGCCGGCCTTGTCCATGGCGATAAAGCCTACTTGGATAGACTTCCAGTCCTCAAATTTCCTAGCGATGCGCTTCACGATCTCTTCGCACGCTTCTTGTGGGGAACGACCGTGGCGAATGAGTTCCACAACCATGGCGCTGCCGGCATTCTCGATTACCGCCTCTCCCCAGCCAGTGGCGCAGGCGGCTCCGATGTCGTTGTCAACGTAAAGCCCTGCGCCGATGATGGGCGAATCGCCCACACGTCCATGAAGTTTCATGCCGGCGCCGCTCGTTGTGCAGGATCCCGAAAGGTTACCTTCTGCATCCCGAGCGATCATTCCGATGGTGTCGTGGTTTTCTACATTTATTTCTGGCAGCTTGCCGTCCTGTTCGGCTTTTCGCTTTCTCCAACCTGCCAACGATTTCTCAGTCAGGAGGATTTCCTTTTTGAAGCCCTGCTTGAGAGCGAAATTGAGAGCTCCTTCGCCCACTAGCATCACGTGCTTAGTGTCCTCCATCACTTTTCGGGCCACGGAAACGGGATTCTTAATGTGCTGAAGAAAGGCGACGGATCCGCATCGCTGGCGGGAATCCATAATGCAGGCATCCAAGGTCACATGCCCCTCCTCGTCGGGGAAGCCGCCGATTCCTACCGTTCCCACATTTGGGTCGTTCTCAATCACATTGACCCCTTTCTCGACGCAGTCTAAGACGCTGCCACCTGATTGCAGCACTTCGAAGGCGCGATCGTTGGCTCGAATACCGGTTCTCCAAGTGGAGAGGATGACGGGGCCTTTGACGGGTTTCGTTTGAGCGAGTGATTTTAGGGTGCCGAATCCGCTGAAAGATCCGAGAGCTGAAAGGGTAAGGAATCGTCTTCGTGTGTTCATGTTTGAGTGGGTCCACTATTTAGATCAGTTTGAGGGTTCAGTATCAAGGGGAAGTATTGGTTTTGACTTCTAAATACGGGACATACCTTGAGTCGTAATCTTGTTTTGCGTCGGGTTACATTGTCATTTATGTAGGGGTGTCACGCGTGTGATATCGGATTCACTGTTTTCTGCTTTACCTCGCAGGCATCGTTTCAGATCGTCTTCGCTTAACCTTAAAGGAACGGATACGATACTATGGCAAAAGCAAGCGCCCGACACATACTAGTAGCAACGGAGACAGAGTGTGATGCTCTCAAAACGCAAATTGACGGAGGTTCGTCGTTTGCTGATTTGGCTCAGCAGCACTCTCAGTGCCCATCAGGTAAAAGCGGTGGTGATTTGGGTGAATTCGGTCCGGGTATGATGGTGAAAGAATTTGACGAGGTCGTCTTTTCAGCGCCGGTTGGCGAAGTGCAGGGCCCGGTTAAAACGCAATTTGGATACCATCTTCTCGAGGTTACAAGCCGCGAGGACTAAAGAGGGTCCAGTGAGCGTAAAGACGCTTCAGAGGATCGTGTTTTTAGAAGTGCAATGAATCCATAGGGCCAGCGCCTGGAGATCGCCTGCTACCTTAAAACTCCTCGGGACTTTTTCCGGGGATGGTTTATTTGGCTGCATCGAGGATTTGCTCTTCCAAGCGAGTGGCGCGTTTGACGGTTCGCTGTATTCCTGATTTTAAGAAGTCAATGTCACCGAACAGAATGAATTTTTCTTTTGCCCTACTAGCGCAGGTGTAGATCAATTCTCTGGATACAAATTCATTTTCTTCGGGAGAGAAAATCCCAACGACCTTGTCAAATTCCGATCCTTGGCTCTTGTGGATGGTTAGGCTATAAGCGAGATCGTGCTTGGGAAGCCAGTTCAGGCGTACTCGCTTCAGACTTCCTTCAAGGTCATTAAACCAGGCAAATAGTTCCCCGGTCTTGGGATCGGGCCAGACAATTCCCATATCACCGTTGAAGAGTTCGAGGTCGTAGTTGTTCTCGAGGATAATCAAGGGCATGCCTTGATAGAGGGAGCCGAGATCCGTATCGTGGGTCCGCCTAATCCGCGCGTCGACCAATCGATTGAGAGACCAAACCCCAAAGTCACCTCGGTTGAAAGGGGTTAGCGCGATGAAATTGGAAATTGAATGGAAGGCAGTCTCGAGGTTGTGAGCCTGAAGCCGCCGTTGGTGGGCTTCCACCATGAGATCGAGAATCGGCGTGATGCATTGGCGAGAAGACTTTTCCATTGCTTGAAATGAGAAGTCATCTCTTTGAGTTCGAAGTAGGCGTTCAAGTTCCGCGACGTCACCCGCTTTGCAAATTTCGCAGAATCGGAAGATCGAACTCTTTTCAGTAAAGCGATAGGTTTTCTTTAAGGTGGTTGATTTCCCAAACAGGGGGCTTTGGGGGTCGATGGCGGAGCGGGTCATGTCGCCGAAAACTGAGCCCACCTCTACTGAGGTCAATTGATGGTGGTCTCCTAGGAAAACGATAGAAGCCGCGTGGGGTACCGCATCCAAGAGCTTTTGCATGAGGGGTAGGTCGATCATCGAAGTTTCGTCGACAACGATGACGTCGTACTCGATTGGCATCTGGCGGTTCCGACGAAAAGTGACACGATTGGGAAGACCCTGCAGCAAGCGGTGAACCGTCATGCACGGAATATCGAGCAGCTGTTGCCTAATGGCATCCTCCAGATTCAAACGGGCCATTCCGTTACGGATGGATTCGGAGAGACGGGCAGCGGCCTTTCCCGTGGGCGCGACCGCGGCGATGCGTAGTGTATTTACTCCTTCGTGTGAAAGGATTGCTTGGGTTAGGTATCCCAGTACAGTCGTTGTTTTTCCAGTTCCGGGACCGCCTGATATAATGTAGATCTGGTTTTTGAGGGCCTGTGCTACTGCGATCTGTTGGAGGTCTTTAGGATCGGGGGGGTTCGGTCTTTCGGTGAGTGAGCTTTTCTGGGATTGAGCAAAATGGTTGGCCGCTTTATTAACAAGAGATTGGGCCAAATTCTCTTCATACTCGTAGTACTTTCTCAGGTACAATGCTGAGTGACGGGCGATTACTAAAGGAAGCCCTTCGGATTCTCTTCCGATGCAAGGGCTCGATCGAGCGATTTGCTCCCATTCCTCTAGATTGGGCCACTCGATTTCCAATCGATGCAATAAAGCGGTGGGGAGAGCTTCGTTAGCGTTAAGATCGAAGAAGGAGTGGCCCTCTCGAGTAGCTGCGTGGCAAAGGGCAGCTGCGGCGAGAATCAGCGGATTCTCTTCTTGATAGGTTTCCGCTAGGAATCGAATGAAAACCCGATCTGCCGCAGTGAAAGGATCGGAACGCATGGCGCGTATAAGAGAGTCCATGTTGATTTCCTCTTTCATCGGCCGATAGCTTTGTCCAGCGCGTCCAACAGTGGCTGGCTGGGACGATCGTAAAAGATTCCATTGTCATCGTGTTCGTTGATCCCTCGTATAAATAGGTAGAATACACCTCCAAATGATTGGTAGAAGTCTGTATTAGGAAATCGGGTCTCGATATACCTTTTCAGTGCAACGCAATAGAGGCAGTATTGGAGGTAATAGTCGTGCTGCGACATAGCTTCCTCCAATGCCTTCTGACTATAGGACTCGACGCGGTTGCCGAGGTGGTTGGTCTTCCAGTCTACTAGGTAGAGCTTTCTGTTGTGCTCGAATACGAGATCGATGAAACCTCTCAGCGTCGAAGCTCGAACGTTCGTGTGTTTGAGTGTGAGGGTTTCTGTCCAAGTCCGGGGAATGCCGGGAGTCGAATTATTCTCGAATGCCTTTTGAACTTTACGAAGCGTGTCCTTGGAGGTCGGATAGGCGAACTCCATTTCGGGGACACGCTGAATAGGGGCAATTCGGTCGAGGGTGATTGCGCCGTCGAGCGGCTTTGATAATAGCTGGCGGATCGAATTTGTGACGATATGTTTGTATTCAGGATAGCCATAGCGAAGCCGGTTGAAGCATTGTTGCACGCGTTCGCTAATAGTATCGGATTGTTGAAAATCGATTTCCTCGAGGATAGAATGGAAAAGGTTTCCCGTGTGGGTTCCCTTGGGCAGGCTAAAAATATTGGGTCCGTCTGGTTCCGGCATGGTATCGTCGATCAAATCGATGGCCTGGGCATCCTCCTTGATCTCGATCTCATCGTTGCCTACTTCCTCCATTACTTGATCGTTCGTGTGGGTCATTCTAGTAATCGTAGAGAAACTGAGTATTCGTTCTGCAGCGGGAATCGAACTGTGGTTAATGGGAAGCGCTTGAGGTGTGAACCCCTGATTTGCGGGATTATGGAACAGGCTAATGGGTAAATCTTCCCCTTCCGTTAAAGGTCGAGGGGTTACTTCGATACAGTTTGGATCGAACTCCTGGATACGTTCCAGTAATGATGGCGAGACGTTTTTTTGGTTGTGGAGAGAGACTGACTTCTCGCCTCCAAGAACAAGTTGACAGAATGATGAGGGGCGAGGGTTTTGTCGGGGGGCGCTTTCTTCAGGCGCGAGATATATACGGCACTCATCGGCCGCCCGAGTTAGGGCTACGTAGATTAAACGCAGTTGCTCCGCATATTCCTCATTCTCAGCTCTGTCTAGAGCCTCTGAGTTCTTTTCAGGTACTAGATCGATGACTAGCCTTTGATGCTGATCAGAGGTATGGTAAAGGGCATGTTCCCGTTTTGCCTTAGGGCGGAGCAAAGAGAGGAATGGGCAGATTACGATGGGAAACTGAAGGCCTTTACTTTTGTGGATTGTGACGATTTGAGGCTTTCCTTCATCAGAGATTAGCCGCGTTTGCCAATCCTCTTGGTTGGATACACTTTCGTCTTTCTTACCAAGGAGCCATGCGTAGAGGTGCTTGGGGGTTGATAAACGAGTAAGGGCCTCGCTTTGTAAAAGCTCGCTGAGTTGGCATAGATTCGCGTATTGCCGATCTCCGTTCAATCGACCCAGCATCCGCTCGTTTGCGCGGGTCAAATTCAGTAGGCGATGAAAGGCGAAATCAAAATTGGAGGAACGCCATTCGCGCGACCATTCATGCAGATAGCCTACGATGTCCTGCGATTTTTCGTCGAAACTCGGATCGATTAAATCGCCCCAATTGTATCCACCGATTGGTGTTAGGAGAAGGGCGCGAATTGTACTGCGTCTGGAAGGGTTGGAAAGGGTTTCTAGTAATTGGAGCATCAGATCCAATTCCTTCGTTTCGAAGACGCTCCGCTCTGCCCGCAGAACACAGTCGATTCCTCTTATGGTGAGCTGGTTTTGGAGGGCATCCGCCTCTCTGTTAGTGCCGACTAGGAAGGCTACTTTCCCTAGCTTGAGCTGTGGGAAATCTATCGCTCGTTGAGCGAGGTCTTCCGCTGCAGTAGATGCGAGGAGATCTATCGCGACCTTCTGACCAAGGGGGTTTGGTTTATCGAGACCGAGCGCCTCAATTTGCAGTGGAATATTTGTAATCGATGAACGGGCTGGAGAGGCGGGCTGGAACTGGATCTTTTCAAAGGCGAAACCGTCAGGGGATTCGCTGAACAGAGTATTGACTGCTTGTACGAGTTTTGGTGAAGAACGAAAATTCTCCGACAATTGAATACGCTGAAGCACCTTGGATTCGGTGGCATTAAAGTATGAAAATATGTCAGCGCCCCGAAAGCGGTATATTGCCTGTTTAGGGTCGCCTATAAAAAAGAGATATTTGGAGCCGTCACCGAAAAGCCGTTCTATGATATTGTGCTGAGTGGGGTCGGTGTCCTGAAATTCGTCGACGAGCGCGGCGTCAAATTGTCCGTTGATCGCTTCTACAACGGCATCTCCCTGGTCATCATTCAGGGCTCGATTGAGAATATGGAGAAGGTCGTTGAATGAGACTACGTTCCGACGCTCCTTCTCGGCACGGAGATTATCGAAGAGCCAGTCTCGGTAGCGAGAGACGAGAGTAGTGAAAATTTGGTCGGCTTCACTCAGAAGACTGTCGACATGATTGGAAATGGCGGGGGCTGCCAGGTGTTCGCCAGACTTTTTGAGAGAAGAGCTCCAATTAGCGGTAGTGAGTTCGCTAAGAAGTTTCAGATCACTTAGGAGAGCGAAGCGGCGATTACGCAGGGCCTCGAGCGCATTGACGCCAGTTTGACCAGAAAGACGCTTATAGAACTTTCCGCCTTTCTTAAGGTTGAAAAGAAGCGTATCCAAAGATTCGAGAAGCGGAGTGATGGAATCGAGTAATGCTTCAAAGAGCGCTTCGAGCTGATCCACGTGAGCTTCGGTCGGCTTAGGCTCGAGTAGGGCGTATGGGTGGGACGCGCATTCCTTGGCGATCGTGCTGAGACGCTTTTTGTAGGCAGGTTTTTGGATGTAAAATGCGCTGAGTAGAGGAGATTTCTCTAAAATATTGATTCGAACGTATTCGTCCTGGAGTCGTTCGACTAGATCGTCATCTACGGGCTCCAGATTGGCCTCGAAGGCGATTTCTGATTCGAGGGAGACGAAGTCGAGTGAACGCTTGCAGAAGCCGTGAATGGTTGAAATCGAAGCATCGTCAAAAATTTCGAGACTGTGGCGTAGGCGATTTCGAGCGACATTGGTTTCAATGCCCTGCTGTTCAATCAGTTCTTTCAGTGCCAGATCTTCAATCTCTCCGGAGTCGAGCTGAGAGATGGAATCGTGGAGCAGTTCCCGTATGCGGGAAATGAGCTCTTCAGTCGCCGCTTGGGTGAAAGTAATTACCAGTATCCGGTCTATGGGAATCCCTTTCTCCACAATGAGTTTCAATACGATGCGGCAAAGGGTGTAGGTCTTTCCGGTACCGGCGCTTGCTTCGATAATGGAGACCCCTTTTTCAATGGAGAACATGTCTAGTGAACTCCTTTCGTCGAAAGAGCTTCTTTAAAGGGACCCCAGATGGATAGGGATAGTGAGGCATAGCTAACACCTAGAGTCGGTTCTACTCCGAAACAGGTTTGCGCATATTCATCCCATGGGTACGCTGGTGTAGACCAGGCATTCTGAAAGTCATCGAGGAGAAGCGATTTGCTTAAGGAGATGAATTCATCTTCGTCAAATTGAGCGGATCGCTTTTCCAGTTTTTCGAGAGCATCCCAGCTCAACTGAGGAAAGAATGAAAGGGGATGCTCTCGACCTTTTATAAAGAGGGAAAGCAGGTCTTCGAGAATGCTGGTGGCATCAGCAATCGGTGGAAGTTCTATAGGGGACTCGGAATCCTGAAGCGATTGGATAAGTGACTTTTGAGGTTGGATCGCATTTGACAAAAGATGGCGTACCCAAAATTCAATACGAGATCTTGCTTTCCATCTCCCCGGATGAAGAAAAAACTGTTGATCTTGAGAAACGCCACGCAGTTGCTGACCGGCGAGGCGATGAGCGCCTAGGCTTAGATCAATTGAAAGAATTTCTGGTTGAACAGGACTCTTCAACTGTTCTCGCATCCTCTTTATGCTTAAGGCCTGTTCGCGAAGCATTTCGTAGGACAGTCTTTCTAGGTATCCAGGGGGGAGTAGTTTCAGCGAGGCGATCAATGCTTGGTCGATTGACTCAATGGATTGATTGTTCTGTATCGCCTCCGCGAATCGGTGTTGAAGCTTGTACCGGTCAAGAGGGTTTTGGATGAGTGAATCCATTTCGGGGGGAGTTTCCTCAATTGTGGCAAAACGGGCCCCTAGGACGCTGGTGACAAAGTATTTTTGCGGATCCTTGAAGAACCTGATCAATGACTCGATTGGAATAATTGATTCTTCGCCCTCGATCGGTAGCGGTGGATCGAGTTCATTTGCAGAGGTCTCGTGGTCCCTAGAAAACGTTCGGCCCAGGTAAGTTTGGCAATTCTTGGCTCTTTGGCTCGAATACGTATAGAGGGGGCCTCCTTTGAAGTATTCAGGATCATATGACTGTCTCTTATGCGTGACGATGCGACTATTTTCTGGAGACGTAGGTTCTGCTCTTTCGAGATAGTCGATTAGTTCCGAGACGACAATTGAGGGCTCCCGCTTTATGTCGCTGACCGGAGCGAGTCCTTTGTAGCTAATGAACAGTCGCTCTCGAGCAGCCAGCAACGTTTCGAGAAAGAACTGCTTGTCCTCGTCCCGCGTGTTTCGGTCTCCTTTTTTTGGATCCTGAGCCAGAAGATCAAAAGGCGCTCGTATCGACTTGCGCGGAAAAGTGTCGTTATCCATCCCTATCAGGCAAATCACTTTAGACGGAATGCTTCGCATAGGCTTTAGCGAGCAGAAAGTAACCCTCCCGCTCAAATAGCCGCTGACGGGGGCGGCGCTTTCCAGGGCTTTAATTGCGCATGAGAGTGCCTCTTGACCATTCGCGAGCACTCCTGATTTTTCGGGAAGCGCTTCTTGGAGGGACTCGATCGAAGCCTGAAATCGGTTGAGCTCGATTTCGTCCGCTGGTTTGAGCCGATCGAGCACGAGGCAAAGGCGCTGATTCCAGTAGCCAATTGTTTCGACGCGATTAGCCTCTTTCCTAATGTCTTGAAGGAAGTCGAGAAACTCGAGGAAGCGTCCGGCAAGTTCGGCGCTTTCGCCTTCAATCTCGGTAAACGGAGCGTGATTGCCTGGTATTAGTAAGTCGCTGTTCCGAAACGCGATTCCGGCGGATAAGCGAGTCCGAAACTCAGACCAAGTATTTCGGTTGGTCGAAAAGGCGTTAAAGCCAGAACGGTGTGAGGCATCCCATCCCCATACCACCCCGGTTTCGCGTATCCAATACTCGATGCGTTCGAAGTCCGATTCAGAGAAACGGAACGCTTCCAGAGTGATCGGATGCTTCAAAAGCTCGATAACTTCAAGAGCCGTAACTCGCTTATTGGAAAGTTCCAAGTATTCGATCACTCCTGATATGAATACGGACTCCTGTGGTCCGGACTGGTCGGCTATGGAGTAGGGGATTGCTGCGTTTTCGTTTTCTTGCGTTGAAAACACGGACTCGATATGGCCGACATATTCCTGAATGTCAGGAGCCATAACAAGGACGTCCGAGGCCTGCGCGTGCGAATGGTGTGAGAAATATTCGACAAGATAGTCCCAGAGAGACTCGACTTCTCTCCGTGCCCCAGCGGACTGATGGATTTGTATGGTTCCATCGTAACTGGGAAACGGATACTGAGGCACTTCCTCAGTGGAACGATTTTCAAGAAGAAACAGATCGGTTTGGAGACAGCCCAACTGAGTACTTGGATCAGGTTCACTAAAGGCGCTGTCATCGTGAATAGGATCCTTGTCCAAAGCTAGGTCGAGAAAGGCTTGACCTTGTCTTCCGAAAGACGGGAGGAGGGGGTTGCCCAAGTCGTAGGTAGCGTCTTCAATATCGAAGTCTGGAGTATGATCGGTCAGGGTCCGTCGTTGGGTGGCTCGAGCGATTTGCTTGGTGGACCTCAAGTCAGCCCAGTACATTTCGGAAGGCTGAAGAAGGTAAAGGTGCACGGGACGGAATCGCGAGACGACGTCGAGAATGTCTAGATGCAAGGGCGGGAGGGACGAGACTCCGAAAACGGATATTCGAGAAGGCCAGTGGGCGGTATCCGGTTTAGTATGATCGGGATGGCTTGCTTTTAGTTGCTGCCAAATCCGGGCAATGTGCTGAGGGCGTCGCGTAGTGGGAAAGACCCGCAGGCATAGTCGTCGCCAGATTTCCGCCTGCCAATCATTGGAATCACGTCCTGATTCCCAGTCGGTGATCGATTCTGGCCGATAGAGCAAGTATTGGTCGTAAAGCCAAGCGAGGCGGCTGGCGAGCTGTAGACGTCGTGCGGAACTCGATTCGCAATATCGATTGAGAAGCGCGAATTCGGATCGATCCTCAAGGTTGTCAAGAATGTCGAACAGCTCCCAACGAGCGCTGTTCTCATCGAAAATGCCTGTCTCCGGATGACTAGGTTCAAAACCTGTGAAGATGTTCTGGAAAAATTTTCCTGGGAACGGGAATTCCCAGCCGAAGGATACGCCGAGGGAGCGGGCAATTTCAAACCGGAGCCAGCGGGCCATGCCGGGGTTCAGGGTCATGACCGTTTCCTGTTCCAGTAGCCCTTGCAAGGGGTCTTCGCGTGACACTTCCACGAGACGCTGAGCGAGCGATTCGATTCGGTTGGAAGTGTGCAGGTAAAGCTCCTTGACTCTCATGAGTTTTTGAAGATGAGAGGGCAGGAGTGCGCGCTTGGCAATTAGGAATGAAAAGGAATAGTTATTCCCGTCCCATGTCCTTCTGACCCTACGCAGAAAATCGTTCCTAGTTTGAATTTGGGTGCCACTCGATATCGAAACACCTGGCTCGTTTCGTAAATGATCCGCTAATTTGGTATAAGCGGCACGTCCAATGCTATGTTTGGGATAGAATTACATGAACCCATTTTTGCCTAGTCGAGCGCTACCATTGCTGACTCTGTGCGCTATCGCGATACAGGGGTTTCACGTGTCTGGGCAGGAGGAAGAGAATCCGCCGTTCGAACCTCTGGAAAAGCTAGTTTTTGTGGATGCTCACTTTGATGAAGTGGGAGGAGTTGACGGCTTGGATGGTACCTACGATATGGTTATCTCCCCAGATGGTGAGTTCCTCTATGTCGCATCGATGAACGACGATGCGATCGCGGTCTTCGATCGAGATCCGGCTACGGGTGAACTCAGCTTCATCTCCCGAAGCAAAAATGGTGAGGGCGGAATCGATGGACTAAATGGGGCCCGGTCACTCGATGTATCGCCCGATGGTGAATTCCTCTACGTCGTTTCGATGTTTGACGACGCTCTCGTAACGTTTTCACGGAACATCGCTACAGGCAGTTTGACCTTTCTTGGGCGAGTCAAGGACGGGGAAACGGGCGTGGACGGCTTGGACGGCGCTCGCTCAATCTGCATTTCCCCTGATGGGCTCAATCTGTACGTGGCTGGATGGGACGACAATGCGGTAGCTCTTTTTAGTCGCGATACCGCTACGGGTGCGGCGAGTTTTTTAGGTCGATTGAAGCACGGTGAGGACGATATTTTCGCTTTGGATGCGCCACACTTTCTGACGGTGAGCCCGGATGGCGAAAATGTATACATCACGCTCTGGGATGAAGACGCCGTTTCGGTATACAATCGCGACACGGACACGGGTCTCCTCACCTACAATTCTAAGATTAGCAACGGATCTCCGGATGCGACCGGAAGCACGGTGAGTGGACTCGAAGGTTCCCGAGCAGCCATAACCAGTCCGGATGGAAACCAATTGTATGTTGTGGCGTGGAATGATGACGCCCTGAGCACCTTTAATCGCGACGCTACGGGGGCGCTCGAATTTGTGGATACGCAGCGAACGGGCATCGATGGGGTCGAGGGACTTGACGGGGCTCATTCTCTGGCGGTCAGCGCGGACGGAAAATTCGTCTATGCCGCCGCGTTTTTTGATGACGCAATTACGGTTTTCTCACGAGACACGGACCTGGGTACATTGACTTACGATCAAACCATTTACAGTAGCGACGAGGGAGTTGAAGGGCTCAACGGATCGTTGACGATTATGGCAAGCCCCGATGGGGAGCATGTTTACTCCACGTCGGTTTCCGAGAAGTCGCTGGTTTCGTTTCGCCGGGAACTGATCATTGATCCTCCCGTATTTGCGGTTGAGCCCCTTTCGAAGTCAGTGCCTGCGAACTCAGGTACCTCCTTCAATGCTTTAGCGGAAGGTATCAATTTGTCCTATCAGTGGAAGGTGAACGGAGCGAATATTGTCGGGGCTACGGATCAGGTTTACACGATCGATGTGGTCGACTTTAGTCTCAATGGAAACGTCTACACGGTGGAAGCGTCCAATCCGGGAGGAGCTGTTCTTAGTGTGGAAGCAGTCCTGACCGTGCTTCCAGAAATTACTTTGGAAACTCCAGAGGCTTTGACTGCTCTTACTCAGTCCAGCAGTTCGGCAACGTTGAACTGGATTGACACCAATGACAATGAGACCGGATTCGAGGTCCAGCGGAAGGTCGCAGGTGAATTGTTTAAGACGGTGGCCCAGATTTTTGGAAACAACGAAACCTATCTCGATTCGGATCTGTCGCCGGGAACGGAATACATTTATCGTCTGCGGGCCACACGTCCGGGTGAAGTTTCCGAGTGGTCTAATGAAGCGGTGATCGAATCGTTTGACAAGGCGCCGAACACTCCGGCGAATCTTATTGTCACGCTGGAGGAATACAATCGGATTGGCCTTCAGTGGAGCGATCGTTCTGCAGTGGAGGATGGTTATCTGATTGAGCGTCAAGATCAGTCGATAGGAGGATCGTTCCTTACGGTTGGTGACACGGAGACGAGTATCACAAATTTTCTGGATCGGACGGTTTCCCCCAACGGCTCATACGTGTATCGAGTTAGGGCTTACAACGAATCCGGAGCCTCGAGCTACAGCAACTCGGTTGCGGCGCAAACGCTCACGGAGCCCGTTACTTCGATCACTCCAATTAATCGAACCGTACCCGCGGCGCAAACCTCCGAGAACCTTGTTCTTGTCACTTCAACAAAAGAGTGGGAAGTCATTCCCGATGTCGATTGGATAGTAATTCAGGAACCGGCCGATGGTGTAGGAACAGGCAATGAGCCCGTGTCCTATCGAGTGCTGGAAAGTCAGAGCATCGATGACCGGGTGGGCACGATTGATATCGGAGGCCTGGTTCATACGGTTACGCAAGAGGGAGCGGTTTACTTTATCGAGGCGATTCCGGCGGAACAATACATTGGGCAGCCAGGGGGATCCTACATCTTTTCAATTGCTTCAAACACGGCTTGGGCTCTTTCGAGCAGCAGCTCTTGGCTGCAAATAACTTCGCAGTCGAATGGAACGGGGAATGGGACTGTGACGTTTGACGCGTCCGCCAACCTGACGGGATCTCAACGAGTCGGAACCATATTTACAGGCGATGGTACGCACACGGTCTACCAATCCCCTGGCAATACTCAACAGGATCCTCCAAACCCTCCCGGTGGCGGTGAGTCGAACGAGAGTAGTACTGATGGGATCCTGATCACCTGGGAAGACACGTCAGATTATGAACTGGGGTACATTATAGAGCGATCGGAGCTGAGCTTGATTGAATGGCTAGAGATCGCGCGGGTTCCGGCAAACACTACTTCCTATTTTGATACGGACATCATTCCGGGTGTTGCCTATTCGTATCGGGTTAGCGCCTACAACGAGAATGGAATTTCAGATCCCATATACATAGACTCGGAAGGTGTGGTCGCTAGCAGTCGACTCGTGAACCTGTCATCCAGGGGATTTGTCGGAACGGGTGACGAGGTGCTCATAGCGGGCTTTGGGGTTGAAGGAACAGGCGAGATGAAACTGATGAGTCGGAGTGTAGGCCCTCGGTTAGCAGACTTTCAGGTCGCTAACACGCTTGTGGACCCGGTAATGAGCGTACGTGTTCTGCCGGAGGGTAACGAGATCGCTAGCAATGATGATTGGTCTCAAGCGATAAGCGAAAGCGAGCTCGTGGACTTGGAAAGTGGCACCGGAGCCTTTACGATATCTTCCAGTGTCAAAGATGCCGTTGTCGTTGGGGACTATGGCCCAGGATTGTATACCAATTTGTTGAGCGACGGTAGCGGGAGAACTGGAATCGCGCTTTTAGAAGTATATGAACTAGCCAGTTCTCGGACCGCTGATGCGCGACTGGTCAATCTTTCCACTCGCGGCTATGTTGGCGAAGGGGAAGCGGTCTTGATCGGAGGCTTTGTCATTGAAGGAGAGTCAAGCATGAACTTGCTCATTAGGGGTGTGGGTCCCGGACTGGCAAACCAGGGAGTGCCCAGCCCACTTACGAATCCGATGCTCACCTTGTATTCAGGTTCTGAGGTCTTGGCGGAAAACGACGACTGGGAAGAAGATCGGGCAAGTGAAAAGCTGAAAGTGTTTACGGACGTTGGCGCGTTCAGTTTGGCATCAGGTAGTCAAGATGCGGCCATGCTCGTGACATTGGGGCAGGGGCTTTACACCGTTATTCTTTACGGTGCGGCAGGCGAGACGGGCATAGCGCTCTTTGAGATATACGTTATCGATTAGGAAATCCTGTCGTGTTGAGGCACCCCGGAAGCCTCTAGCTAGACTCGAATCTGTCGCCGTCCGGTTTTCTAAGCTTCTTTTGCTAGCTTTGCTTCTCCCAGATAGTGACTTGAACTACATTGTGATCGAAAGACCGCCTGTGATTACGGATTACTTGCTGAACGTCTATTGGCTCATCGATTTGTTTGAAATGCGGTGAGAGAATCGATTGCAGGCTGTCGAGAGTTGTGGTGTTTTCACCGTTAACCTTAAACCCGCCTAGCCATTGGTCTCTGTCCGTTTGTTCGCTCTTCCAGTCATAGTTGGATGCGATAATCAAGATGCCGCTGTCATTGAGGCGATTGTGGACAGAATCAAGGAATTTTCTCGGGTTGTAGGCCTTCTCTAGCGAAGTATCCACTAGGATAAGATCGTATCCAGAAAACAGATCTTTCATGTTGGAAATATCCGCTTGCATGAATTCAACCCTTTCTCGAGAACGATCAAGGCCGAGCTCCTGCAGGTTCTTCTGATGGAAGGAAACAATTTCGCCTTCCTCTGGAAGTGCGTATTGGGTGTACCCTTTTTCCTTGAGATCAACGCCGATTCTTATCATGCGAGCGGAAAAGTCGGTCGCGGTAACGCTCTCGAATTCGACGCCCAGTTCGAAAGCCGTACGACCCGTTTTGCAACCAATGTTTAGAGCCTTTTTCTTGTTGCGGCCTTGAACCTGATTGAGCGCGACCTGGGCCAGCTTTTCGGGATAGTTCTCAACATTGAAATAGTCGGATCCGTAATGAAGCTCGCAGTAGGGAACCACCTCGGGATCGGTTTCGTAACTATCGTCTGGAATGTCCACTGGCGCGTCTGACGAAATGTAGCGAAAGCCCGCGTGCTGGTAGAAATGGCGTCGGAAAGCGTAGCGTGAGTCTCGGATAATCTCGTTACCCGTCGATATCCAGGAGCCCCCCTTTATCAAATTGTGTTTCGTGTCGAATGTGGGGGTGGAGAAGTCGTCGTAGAGGGGGTGAACCTCGAATCCAGGAAAGCCGCGAATCGGCGTTTCGGTGTGCTGCCAGACGTTGCCTAGAATATCATAAAATCCCTTGCCAAATACGTAGCGATCGACCGGAACCGACGATGCGGCGTCCTCTAGGTTGAGGTTGCCAGGCGTCTTTTCCCAATCTAGAGCGTCTGGGGTTTCCGTGTAGTCGAGAAGCCGGTACCACTCTTCCTCTGACGGAAGGCGAATGGGCTGGCCGGTTTTTGAGGCCTTCCAGTTGCAGAATGCTTTCGCTTCCAGGTAATTAGTCTCAGCGGGCCAGGACCACGGCATTTCAATTTCCTCGAGCATGGTTCGAAAACGATAGGAACCGTCTGCTTGCGGCAGCCAGAACAAGGGGCAGCTTGCCCTTTTGAACTGAACCCAACTCCAGCCCTCAGGAGTCCAATAATCTTCTTTTTGGTAGCCGCCGTCTTCGACGAACTCTAGAAACTCTCGGTTGGAAACGAGATATTTCGACGCTTTGAAGTCCGAAATCTGGGCGGTGAACTGCCCATATTCGTTGTCCCATCCATAAAGACCGTCCTGTTGGGACTTTCCAAGTTTCACTTCTCCTCCCGAAACGGTGAGCAGTTCGTTTCGCGGTGACGTACCTTCAATTTGGTCGCAAATTTGCCAGGCCGCGTGCGAAGCATCGAGCAATTCAGTCGGAAGTTGACGTATGAGCACCGAACTGGTCTCGAGGTGAATCCGCTCGTGCTCGATCCCCATCATGATGACCCAGTAAAGACTGTTCCAGTCCACGGGAAGGGTGAGCGGGGTTTCATCAATCAGTTGGTCGATGACTGCGCGAATTTGATTTCGGTACTCAGTCACCTCCTTGACCGCTGGCCAATCGTAGTGGGCCTCGTTTAAATCGTCCCACGACATTTCATCGACCCCAATAGCGAAAGTAGACTCGAACTTCGGATTGACTCGTTGGTTGAGGAATTTACCCAGAAGCAGTTTGTTGAGAAAAAAGGTCGCGGTGTGCCCGTAGTAAAAAATCAAGGGATGGCGTAGCGGGTCAGCGCGTCGGTAGTAAGCCTCGTCGGTAGCCAAAGTTTCGAAGAGAATTTCGTAGGCGTCGTAGGTTTCGTGGAAGTAACGCCGAATCTCTTCTCGCTTCGCTTCCGGGTCCCCCTGGTTGAGGATAACGGTGAAGGGTTTGCGAAGTTCCTTGGTAGCCGTGTCTGCCATATCTAAATAGTTGTGTTCGATTTTGGGTTGATTTGGAAAGCGGATATACCCGTAAAGATGAAGCTAATTTCATCGAATATTGTGGCAACGAGATTTTCGCGGTTTTTGTGGTATCTCAGTATCGTTGAAAGGATCTTTCATACTTGTAACCTCTCGGCGTGGTCTTGCGTTGTTGACCTTGAAGGGCATGCGAGTACTGACGAATAGAAGTTTGGATCGGATGCGCTCAGCCGTGATAACCTCTTCAGACAGGGATTTCTCGCTGAGCGAGATCCTGCGGGGATGGGGCATTGGAACCAGAAGTGGGAGGACCGCTAGCGCTTGCCGCGGAAATGTCTCATGATGCTCTCGACGATAGTGGTAGACTTTGGAAGAGTGGGTAGTCTAATGGGCTCGAAAAAACGTGGCTTCGGTGAATCGGTTTCTCTCGCCAAGCCGAAAAATGCATCCAAGCTGCGTCCTGACTACAAACCGGAGTCGGTGCACTTTATGCGTGATCACAGCGCTTCAGAAGATGAAGATCTTGTTAGAGCCTCGCTCGATGGTGATTTAAATGCTTTCGACGAGGTTGTTCGGCGTCACCAGTCAATGATCACCCGTTGTCTATACCGCTTTTGTCCCTACCAGGCAGACTTGGAAGACCTGGTTCAGGAAACCTTTGTTAAAGCCTTTCGCAAGCTAAACTCCTGGCAGGCGACCGCCCCTTTCGAGAATTGGCTTAGGAAGATTGCCTATAATACGGGCTACGACTACTTTCGCAAGAATTCGCGCAACCCCGCTTCGATATCGGTCAATCACTCTGAAGAAACGGACTACGTACTGGAGACGCTTTCTGAGGGTACCGATCAAAGGCATTCGTACGAAATGACGGAGCAAGCCCAGAAGGTTCTGGCCCTGCTGCAAAGCGAGGAGCGCCTTCTCCTAACGCTTCAGTACCTGGAAGAGTTGCCTTTAGCGGACATCGCTGCCCAAATGGGTTGGGGATTGTCGAAAACTAAGGTTAAGAGCTTCCGCGCCCGTAAGAAACTAAAAAAACTGTTGATAAACAATGGAATCGCACAGGAAACAGATCAGTCCCACTTGGGATGAAATCATAAAGAAGAGCCGCGAGGAAGTTCCTCCGGAAATCGATGTACGTCCACATGTTCGGGCCCGCCTCGAGAGGGAGCTGCGTCTTTCGGTAAAAGCTCGGCCGGATCCCGCCGTCGGTATGTTGGATGGCGTTATTGAAATGTTTTCGAAGCCGTTTGCCCGCATTTCTTTGGGAGCCTGCCTCGGGCTTTCCGCGTTATTGGCAATTACGACCACATCCACGGTTGAGGTTACTGAGCTGACAGGAAATGAAATTGAAGTTGTGGAGAATTTCGATGAGGCACTGACTCGGGTAGACTGGACGGAGTATCTATGAGCGAAAAAAGCAAATTTAGCGCTGTCGTTATTCTGGCCGTTGTTTTTACGATCGGTGGCTTGTTTGGCGTTGGCGGCACGGTCTACTATTTGAAGCAGACCCGCGAGAATCGAGTCGATCGGTCAGCTCGCGCAGAGCGTTCACCTCGTGATATTTACCGCGTCCAAGTGGACCGTATGATGGAACGCTTGGAGAAGTCGCTCTCGCTTTCGGAAGAACAGATACCTCTTGTACGAGCGGAAGTGACAAAATTCGGAAACGCCATGATGGAAGTGCACGAGGCGATGCGACCCCAGTTTCACGCTCTAATGGAAGAGCGCACTCTCGCGATCGAGAAACACTTGGACGAAGAGCAATTGGCTGCATTCCGTGAGGATCGAAAGCGGCATCGCGAGCGGGGCAAAACCAGCCATGAAGGAAAGAGGTCTGGTAGCGGGGATGGCGCATTCCTCGACCGGATATGGAAGTCGAGCTCAAGTCCTAGCGCCGGCAAGGAGCGGACTAGTCGAAAAGACGCTTGTTAGTCGATTGCCCGTTATGGCATTGAGTTCGTGTCGAAGGTCGGGATGAGCGGCTTCTCTAGGACCTGCGCTATTCGTTTTCCTCGATTTTCGGGAGCACGTTGTCGGTTTTCAAAATGGTAACGGGGAGCTTCGTCTTGATCGATACGTTTTGCTCTTTTTGAAACTTGGCTCCAACGGCTTCGCACGCTTCGCCAATGCTCTTGACCGGATACTTGCGGCCCTTTTTCGAGATATTGTACTCATAGGCGCTGCGCTTGATGCGCTCGATGGCCGTGCCCGGATTGTCGTCCTCGGGAATTTGTACGACCCATCCCACGTAGTCCTCGTCGGGAACGGTTCCTCTTGGGTCACTTAAGACGATTATGAATTGCTTCTTAACCACGGGTTCGCGCTGGGCCTTTTCCTCGTCCGCCAGCACCTGGGCCATGTGCGCGATGTCGTTCATCACCTTGGATATCGTATCCTGATCTAGGTTGTTGCTGTTTAGGGCTTCAGCGATGATTTCTATAGGAATTTTAGACATGGAGAAAAATCTGATAAATAGGCTGGTAATTTTGCACGAGCGAATGTGCTGTGTAGGCGAGCTCGACACGCTCTCGACGAACCAAATTCCATGCAAGAAGATATTTTCGACATCGTAGATGAATTCGACAACGTGATCGGCCAGCGGCCGAGAGAACAAGTTCACGCGGAAGGGTTGCGGCACCGGGCAGTTCATATACTGGTCTTTAATGACGAGAACGAAATCTTCATGCAAAAGCGTTCTGTCAACAAGGACACCTGGCCGGGCGCTTGGGACGGGTCGTGCACGGGACATGTGGATACAGGTGAAGACTATCGGGAAGCGGCTCACCGAGAACTCATGGAAGAGCTTGGATGGCAGCCCACCAACGAGCTGGAGTTTCTCTTTAAGCTGAATCCTTGCGAAGAAACGGGCCAGGAATTTATCGAGGTGTATCGGGTGCAAGGCAGTGGACCTTTCCGGCTTAATATGGATGAAATTGAGGTGGGTAAATGGATGGACTTGAACAATCTGATCCAGAGAGTCGGGTTTACTCCCAAGCGGTTTACCAGTTCCTTTCGCCTCGTTCTCGAACGATTGCGGGCGTTGGCCTTGATCAGGGTTTAAGCAAGTGCCTAGCCGCTCAGGAATTCCGCTGGTCATCGCCCATCGGGGGTATTCTGCGGTTGCTCCTGAAAACACTTTGGCCGCATTTAGGCTAGGCTGGGAGTCGGGGGCAGACGGTGTCGAGTGTGACGTCCACCTAACTGCTGACGGTCAGGTGGTTTGTATACACGATGATGATACGAAAAGGGTTTCAGGGAAGAACCTAGTTGTCGCTGCAACAGCCTGGGATGATCTCAGGGGGTTGGATGTCGGTGGCTGGAAAGGCAAGAAGTGGAAAGGTGAGCCCATTCCGCTACTTGAAGAAGCGATGCAAGCAAGCCCGTCCTCATTGACTTGGGTCGTTGAGATCAAGTGCGGGCCAGAAATTGTGGAGCCACTTCTCGATGCGATAGATGCGGGCGGTCACGATTGGAGACGGGTCATCGTAATCTCTTTCATTCAAGAATCGCTGGCCGAATTGAAAGCGCAAAGGCCCAGAGCCGCCGCCTACTGGCTATCTTATCTAGACGAACAGCCCGATGGTAGTTTCAGGCCTTCGGTTGGGGAAATTATTGGAACCGTGAAATCGCTGCAGCTAGAAGGATTTGGCGGCCAATCGGGAAGAGGCGTTTCTGCTGAACTGGTTTCGGCTTTAAAGGATGGGGGTTTGGAACTAAATGTTTGGACCGTCGACGAACCCAAAGAGGCACGCCGCATGCGAGACATCGGAGTAAACTCGGTGACGACGAACGATCCCAAGTTGATCCTCGAGGCCCTCTGAATCGTTTTGCCGATTGGTGGTTTGCGACATTGGGATGCGCTAGGGTAGGGCAACGCGGGGCATGAGTACCGCGTTTATTGAGATTGTCTTTTGCGGCTCGCCGGGTCGCCGGGCCTTGCCGTTGGCTTAGCTTTCGTTGGAAAGGCAGTACAGATGGGTGTGGCTACGGATGAACATTTGATCGCCGACGATGACAGGTGAGGCATCGATGGGGTCGTCGAGCGTGTTTACGGACACAATTTCAAAGGTATCCGAATCCTTGATGACGACGGTGGATCCCTCTTTTCCCGCGATGTAGATATGTCCGTTTGCGGCAACGGGTGAGGCGTACACGCCACGTATGCCTTCCAGTGACTCGTCTTGGTACAGAACCTCGCCGGTCGAGGCGTCAAAACAGGTGAAGTAGGCATCATTGCCCTTGTTCATGTAAAGGCGGTTGTTGGACAGTACAGGTGAGGCGACATAGGGTGCGCTGTGAGCGGCGCTCCAAATAATGTTGTCCGTTTCTGAAACGTCTCCTTTGGAGGACAGTTTTATCGCCTGAACGGCTCTACCTTGGTATCCGCTAGCTACGTACACGATACCGTTTCCAATCACGGGAGTGGGAATCACGTTACTGGTGAGCCCGCTGGCTTCCCAGATGATATCTCCATTCTCAGGATTGTAGGCGCGTGTTTTATTCGATCCCGCTACAATGGCCTGTTGAACCCCATCTACTTCGACGACTACGGGAGTGGTCCAGGAGGTGCGTTCGTCCCTCTCTCTCCGCCAGACTTCCTCGCCTGTGCTCTTATTGAGGGCGACAATGTAAGACTGGTCTTCGTGGTCCCAGGTAAGGATGAGGTGATTTCCTGCGAGCGCCGGCTGAACCGCTTCCCCGAATCCTCCTCTAGATCGGATGTCTCCTAAGTCAGTTTCCCACACTTTATCTCCTTCGAGGGTGTAGCAGTAGATGCCTCTTGAGCCGAACGAGACCCAAAGGCGCTCGCCGTCGGTAATAGGAGAGGCGGATGCGAATCCGTTAGTCGCGTGATGGCCTTCATGGGGAGTCTGGGAACTTGCCGTTCTGCTCCAGATTACTTCACCGGAATGGCGATCAATGGCCATTACATTGAAGTCATGCTCTTGTTGGGGCGCAGGGCCGCCCCCTCCTCTTGGTCCGCCGCGATTGGGTCTTCCTCCTCCGGGGCGGCGCTCACCTTGACCTCTTCCGCCACCGCCAAAACTGGCTCGCATTGCCGCGCGTTCCTCATCATTGAGTTGGCCATCCCCGTCCTTATCAAACTGTTTCAAGACCTCTTCGCGATTGAATTCGCCTCCGCCGCCGGGTCTCCGTTGTCCGGCTCCACCTGCGGCTCGGTCGCCTGCGGGTCGCCGATCGTTGTTGACTTGAGCGGGAGCAGGAGAGGTCGCCCCTCCTTTAGAAATTGCAGTGACCAGGAAAATCCGGTCCTTCCAAATCACCGGTGTCGCCAGACCCGATCCAGGGATCTTGGTTTTCCACTTCACATTTTTGGTTTCACTCCACTCGACCGGTGGCTTGGATCCTTCAACCACACCGGTTAGCGAAGTCCCTCTCCAAGTGGGCCAAGAGTCACTGGCAGAGGCAAATGAGGTCGCCGCAAATGCAATCGCAGCAACGAGGGTGGTGATGGATCTCTGGGAAGATAAGTGGGGAAGTGTTTTCATCGTAGGGAGCAAGTTGAGCGTTTGTCAGGACAACGTAGGAAAAGAAGTTCTGGTTTCAAATAAATATACGTTCGCCCGCTTCGGTTCGCTCTGGAATGGATTAAGGTAACGGCTTTCGGAACAATCCGTTTGAAATGAGTCCATTGTGAATTGCGTGAACGGAAATAAAGAAGAACATTGAAGGTCGAATGCGGCCGTGCCATATTTTCGAATCATCACCTTAATCATGAATATCCCCCCAATAAACCTCTTTCATCGCGTAGCCGTTTTACTGGCTTTCGCTCTGCTCCCCTTTGCAAACGCTGAGGATCGTCCCAATATTATCCTCATGATGGTGGATGATCTCGGTTACGCCGATTTCGGTTGCTATGGGAGTGAAATTGAGACGCCACACATCGATTCTTTGGCAAATCAAGGTTTACGATTCTCCCAATTCTACAATACCGCTAAATGCCACTCGTCGCGAATCTGTTTGTTGACCGGTCTCTACACCTATCAAGCGGGAAATCAGGCCTTGGATCGGTCGGTGACGGTTGCTGAGGTGCTGGGGGATTCGGGATATGCCACGTCGATGACGGGCAAATGGCATTTGGACGACCAGCCGACCGACCATGGTTTCCAGCAATATTTCGGTCACTTGTCGGGCGCGACGGACTTTTTTAAAGGAGACGACACCTTTCGGATGAACGGGGAGGTATGGAACGATTTCGACAAAGACTTCTACATGACGGATGCGAATGTTGATTACGCGATGAAGTTTATCGACAATTCGGTTGAAACCGGGAAACCATTTTTCCACTACATCGCGTTCAACGCTCCCCACTATCCGCTTCAGGCGCCGAAGGAGGACATTGAAAAGTATCTCGGTCGCTACGATGCGGGCTGGGAAGCGCTCCGAGAGGAGCGTTTCGAAAAACAGAAACGCTTGGGGATGTTCCCGAAGAACATGGAGCTACCCAAACTGCCTCATCATATGAAATCTTGGGATTCGCTCAGCAAAAAGGAGAAAGAAATGGAAAGCTTTCGTATGGCCATTTTTGCCGCTATGGTGGATCGCGTCGACCAGAACATAGGACGGTTGCTTGAATATTTGGATGAAAAAGGCCTGAGGGAGAACACAATGATCCTGCTTTGTTCGGACAACGGAGCTTGTCCGTTTGAACGAAGCAGGAATACGGACATCCCTCCTTGGAAGGCCGATTCCTACTACCTTTACGATGCCAGCTGGGCGACCGTCGGTAACACCCCTTTTCGCCACTACAAGCAAACGCAACACGAAGGCGGCATCTCCTCGCCCCTCATTGTGAATTGGCCCGGCAAAGTGGCGAATGCGGGTGGCTGGGACGACAGCCCCGGCCACTTGATTGATGTGATGGCTACATTTGTAGATGTCACGGGCGCGACGTATCCAAATAAGCGCAATGGCGAGAAGATCGTCAGCCTCCAGGGCAAGTCACTACTCCCGGTAATCGAAGGCAAGGGACGCGAAGGTCACGATTGGCTCTATTTTCAGTTCGGCACTTGTCGCGCCATTCGGCAGGACGACTGGAAAGCGGTTAGCTTCTATGGGCACGATTGGGAGTTGTACAATATGGTCACAGACCGTGTCGAGCAGAACGATTTAGCGAAGACCTATCCCGAAAAAACGAAAACCTTGGCGGCCCTTTGGCACAAAGTGGCTTTGGAAGTGGACAACGCTCCTGAGAAACAGCGTAAGCCCGTCAACGGCAAGCCGGCCCCTCACTCGCAAAAGTCCTGGCATGGAACGGATGAATACGACGACTGGAAAATGCCCCAGTTTTAGTGAATAGTCGCTAAAGCGTTTCGCTAGTTCGATCCATTAACTGCGTATGAAAGCGTTTTTAGTTCTATTAACAATTTTCCTGGGTTCGCTCGCCCGGGCTGCAGATAAGCCGAACATCATCTACATACTTGCCGATGATTTGGGCTATGGCGATTTGGGGTCCTATGGGCAAATCACTTTGAAAACACCGACCCTGGATCAGATGGCTGATGAAGGAGTCCGCTTCACCCGTCACTACTCGGGATCCACGGTTTGCGCTCCCTCTCGGGCGGTTTTGATGACAGGGTTGCACACCGGACATGTCTCTGTTCGCGGAAATGGGTTTGCGCAACTGACAGAGACGACCGTGGCCGACGTTCTCAAAAAAAACGGCTACAGAACGGCTTGCATCGGAAAATGGGGGGTGGGACATCCGCCTCCTCTCGATGATCCGAATAACAGCGGATTCGATCATTTCTATGGATACGTGAACATGTTTCATGCTCACAATTTCTATCCATCGTTTCTAGTGCGTAATGGTGTCAGAGAGTCTCTCCGAAATGTGCAAATGGACGCCTTCAAAAATCCCCCAGTGGAACGCGAAGGGGTCGGGGTAGCGGAAATTGCGGACGATTATGCTCCGGAGTTGATTACCCAGGATGCGCTCCGCTTCATCCGCGAAAGCAAGGATGAGCCTTTCTTCTTGTACTATGCGTTGAATATTCCGCACGCCAACAACGAAGGTGGCCGGTACGATCGTGGTATGGAGGTACCGGATCGCGGCGAGTTTTCGGACAAGCCATGGCCGCTAGCGGAAAAGGGATTCGCGACCATGATAAAACGTATCGATGACGATGTCGGAAAGATTCTCGATCTCCTTAAAGCTCTGGGAATAGACGATAACACGATCGTTCTATTCTCTAGTGACAACGGCCCTCACCAGGAAGGGAACCATCACATGGAGTTCTTTGATTCCAATGGGGAGAAACGAGGCATGAAACGGGATTTGTACGAAGGGGGTGTTCGCGTGCCACTGATCGTTCGCTGGCCGAATAAGATCAATCCGGGTCGGGTTGTCGATGATGTGACCGCTTTTCAGGATTTGATGCCTACGGTGTGCGATTTGATCGACGTCAAAAGCCCGAGGACCGACGGAGTCTCTATGCTACCTCTTTTATTGGGTGAGAAGATAAACACGAAGGAACGTGTTTTGTATTGGGAATTTGGAGAGAGAGGTGGCAAACAGGCGGTGCTTCAAGGAGATTGGAAACTGATTCGACTTGGTCTGGAGGATCCAGTCTACGAATTGTACAACGTGGTGTCAGATGTGTCGGAGCAAAGAAACGTGGCTGTCGATCATCCAGAGAAAGTACAGGCATTGAAACGCCTACTGAAATCGATTCCAGACGACCAAAGCGCGTTTAGATAGCGAATGATGGTTGGTAGGGCTCGACGGCCCGGCGAGCCGAAGCATGAGACTCAATTCCGCGGCTCGCCGGGCCGTCGAGCCCTACCTTTGCGGCTTTCTAAATACTAAGCGCCTTTTAAGAGTCCAACAACTTAGTGCTATAGCCTGAGCCCCATAGCGATTGCATCTTCCGCCTAATCGGCGTTTAACACCGATTTCTCTGAAATCGTTTGCAACCCCTTTTGATTTGATCCATAGATAGGGATCGGGCAATCGTATTAAGTCGGAATTGGTTTCTTTCCCTTGTACGATCCTGAAAAGCAAAGGACGATGAAGCGAATTTACACGAATGCCGATCAGAGTCGCGTGGGAATGTACCAGTCTCTGCTGGAGGAAAACGGCATTCAGACGCTTTTGAAAAACAGCAATGCGCCCTACAAGGAAGTCTGGCCGGAGCTTTGGGTTTTCAATGACGATCAATACGATGAAGCGCTGAAATTGTTTAAGGAATTGGATACTGAATTGAGCGTTCCCGTGGCGCCGTGGGACTGTCCCGAATGTGGCCAGCATATCGAAGAGGGATTCGGCGAATGCTGGAACTGTGGCGCGTTAAAAGCGAGTTGATGCGGGGCTGAGAAGCTAAAGAGAGGAAAAGGAAATGAACAAGGTAAACACGAGCGAAATAATCGAGCATGAGTGGTCTTCTCCAGGCGGAAAATATGAGGGTGCGGGCAAGGATATTTCCGAAGAGTTAGGGAGGATTCCGGAATCAACGGATTTAAATGAAAGGCATCCCTTCGATATTGAAATCTGCCGCGTACCGCCGGGTAAGGCGCCGTACCCGTACCACTCGCACAGCTCCCAGTGGGAGTTCTATCATGTCATTTCTGGATAGGGGAGAGTTCGCGATGAAACCGGCTGGACTGCTATCGGTTCTGGCGACGCGTTTTTATTCAAACCGGGTCAAGCCCATCAAATTGAAAACAACAGCGATGACGACCTTGTCCTCTATGTAGTCGCCGACAACCCTCCGGGCGAGTGCTGCTACTATCCGGACAGTCATAAATGGGGAGTGCCGCTCCCGAAGCATAAATTTATTCGCTCTGACTCCCTCGACTACTACGATGGGGAGGAACGATTAAACGCGAAACGAGAAAACGTCTGATTCGAATAATTCTGGTGGCGATCTTCCTCGTGGGGGGCGTGTTCGCTGTGCAGCTTCAGATGGGGCTGGTGAATGTGGGGCAGGAGTTTGGCACCTATGGGCCATACAATCGCGTATTGAATGTGGTCGAGGAGATGGAAGACCTGGAACTCGTCAATTCGAGATTGAGACGCAAGCTTGAGCTTAAATTCATTACGACCCTGGAAAACTTTGCCATAACCGTGAAAGACGAGACCGGAAGAAAAGCGGTGATTTCCTTTGAAAAAGGCACCGAGGCCTTCGATGAATCGGATCGGGAACGGTTCAAGGAGATCATAATCGACCGTGCGGAAGCAGGGTTTTCGAGAAGCGCTGATGAGAATTGACCCTCGTTTGAGCGTCGACTGAGGTAGTGAGGACCGGCTTGGCGCTCCGAGAACGGTGTAGTGCTTTGTCAGGCACAGTCTCCGTGAATTAAATCCCAAAGGTAATTCCCTGTAGGAGCGGCTTTATGCCGCGATTAGCCCCACAGGATCGCGGCATAAAGCCGCTCCTACGATTAAACTGTCGAAAAGAGAGAAATGACCCGCCTCAAAGCGCGAAGACCCGATCCATCTGGGCGGAGATTTTCTTTAGTTCGTTTAGGTCGCCGCCTTTAACTTCTGCTGCGACCCATCCATGGTAGTTGATTTCCAATAGCGCTTTGCGTACGTCTTCGAAATCTATGTCACCTTCACCGATTTGCATGAATTTGCCTTCCGTACGCGAGAATCCTTTAACATCCAGTTTGATGACGCGCTTCCCCAAAGTCCGTATCCAATCTCCCATGGACCCGTATTTCCAATGGTTGCCGATGTCGAACTGCATACCCACCCAGGGGGATTGAAATTCGTCCACGTATTTCGCAAATGCGTCAGCGGTTTGGTTGGAATCTCCGTCATGATTGTAGAGGAACTGATTCCAGACATTCTCGATCACAATGGATACGCCCAATTCCGCTGCGAGAGGAAGGGCTTTTTTGATGTTCTCGACGGATCTTGGCCAAATCTCTGACTCCGGTCCATCCTCGCCTTTACCGACAACGAGTAGAACGGTATGACCGCCGACAGCGTGCGTGTCGCGGATCGCTGTTTTCAAGTCTTCCAAGGCTTGGGCGCGAACCGTCGCATCGGGGCTGGAATGGCGAATCTTCCAGTGGGTACTGCAAACCGTGCCATCGACAGGCAGACCGCTTGCCGCGATCGCCGCACGAGTTTCTGCAACATCCATGCCGGGTGAGTTCATCTCAACCCCCATGAATCCGGCGGCTTTGGCTGCTCTAAACTTTTCCGTTAGCGACGCCTCGATGCGAATCATATTGATTTTGAGGGTCTTGTAGAGTCGTCCTTTCAGGGGATAGGAAGGGCTGGTTTTGGAAAAAGCATTCCGTGATAGAAATCCGCTGGCCCCGAGGGCAACAGCAGATTTTACAAAATGGCGTCGGTTAAAGCGGGTGTGAGGCATAGTGGCGAGTGAATGAATTAACCCATCGTTTGGCAATCATGAATAATCGTAAGGGAGGCGAGAGCGTTTTTCCTTATGGCCAGTCGCAAAGGTGGGACAGGACGGCCCGGCGAGCCGCGTTGGTTGAACGGCTTAAATGACACCCCCGGCTTGCACCGCCGTAGCTTTAGCGAAGGAGTGAGGTCGTGCCCCACCTTTGCGACTTGTCCCGGCCTGGCGGGAACTCAGGCTGAAGCACTGTGCTACTCGTTCTTTGCGATTAGGTGTCTCTAGTCTAGATCCTTGCGGAGGTTGGCTACGGTGTATCTTGGATCGTCTGGAAGGACTTCCACGTTTACCATAGTACCCGCTTTGTTGAGCATGGAACGGCAATCGGGAGAAAGGTGGCGCAAGCGCAGGTTTTTGCCTGCTTTGCGGTAGCGATCCGCCAGCGCGTTGATGGCCTCTAGTCCTGACATATCGCATACACGAGCATGCCCAAAATCGATGACGATGTTCTTAACGTCCGACTTGGCCTGAAATTTGTCGGTGAATTCACGAACCGACCCAAAGTAGAGCAACCCTTGAAGCGAGTAAATGCGCTCGTCGGGAGAATCTTTCTCCACGATCACAAAAACGTGTTTTGAGCTTTCCCAGGCAAAAACGAGGGCGGACAGTACGATCCCAATAAATACTGCGGTGGCGAGATCGTGGAGAACCACAGTCACGAGTGTGACCGCAACGATCACGATGATTTCAGAAAAGGGGACTTTGCCCCAGGTTTTGAGCGAGGACCACTCAAAGGTGCCAATGACGACCATGAACATGACTCCAACGAGGGCCGCGATTGGTATGATCTCAATGACGGCTCCAGCAGCCATAATGAAGATTGCCAGAGCAACCGCGGCAGAAATTCCCGAGAGGCGTCCTCGACCACCCGATTTGATGTTGATGAGGGACTGGCCGATCATAGCGCAGCCTCCCATACCTCCAAAAAGGCCGGAGAGAAAGTTCGCGCTTCCTTGGGCCACGCACTCCCGGTTGCCTTGACCCCGAGTTTCGGTGATCTCGTCAATCAGCTGAAGGGTCATGAGCGACTCGATGATTCCTACCATGGCGACAATAAAGGCAGTCTTGAGCAGAAACCCCCATTCCGTTCCCCAGGCGATGCCCGTGGGCAAAGCGGGAAGAGGGAAGGATCCGGACAGCTTCCCTTCCGGATTTCCGGGTGCCTTGGCGAGAACGTCCGATACCGTGGCCGTGTCCTTGAATAGGAGGAAGGAAATGACGCCCACCGTGACGATCGCAACCAGTGACGAGGGCACGGCTTTGGTAATCTTGGGGAAGAACTGGATGATGACCATGGTTAGGGCGACAAGGGCTACCATGACAAGGAGCGGTTGGCCCGTCAGCCATTCGTCGGTCTTGAGATCCCGAAAGGAGGGGAATTGGGCCATTAGAATCACAATCGCCAAGCCATTGACGAAACCGATCATGACCGGGTGCGGAACCAGTCGAATGAAGCGACCCAGTCTGAGGACTCCGAACAGGATCTGAATGATTCCCGCCAGCATGATCACGACGAAGAGGTATTGCAGGCCGAGCCCTTCGCCCAAGGCGTCTCCATGCTGGACCGCCTTGCCCGCAACCACGGCGATCGCCCCGGTCGCTCCGGATATCATCCCAGGTCGCCCGCCGCAGGTGGAAGTGATGAATCCCATGAAAACGGCGGCCCACAGGCCTACGAGTGGGTCTACTCCAGCGGCGAAGGCGAACGCGATCGCCTCGGGCACGAGGGCGAGGGCGACGGTGAGTCCGGAGAGGATATCGTCCTTTGGATTGCTGTTTTTGCTTCGGAAAAGATCGAACATAATAGCTTTCGAATCAATGGTTTGTAGAAAGAAGCCCGTGGTACTGGTGGCATTCGCGAAGAATGTAAACTGTCAATTCGGTAACCTTTTGGCTAAAATGATTGGTCACACTGGCTGGACATCAGTCCAAATTCCCCTATGGAAGAGTTAATCTTACTAGAACTTAGCGCTGCCGAGGGGACGGGAACTTTCGGTGCGAAACCTAATTCAACCCCCAATCACAACCATTATGGAATTCTCACGACGCAAATTCGTCCAGACTGCGGCAACTTCAGTTGCTGCCGCAGGCACACTACTCTCGAGCACGGCAAGAGCTGCTGTCTCAAAGAATAAAAAAGTAAAAGTCGCGGTCATTGGCTGCGGTGGACGCTCGAATCGGGATATCCCGAATTTCATCAAAGCCTGCGATATGCTTGGCCTAGAGGCGGAGTACGTGGCAATGGCGGACGCCTTCGAGGACAAGGCTTTCGAGCAAGCTGACAAGTACGAGGTCAGTCGGGATAAGTGTATCGTTGGATGGGACGCCTACCAGAAGGTAGCGGAATCCGATGCAGAATTTGTAATGCTGATTACACCGCCTTCCTTCCGTCCTCAGCATTTGGACACGCTCGTAGAAGCAGGGAAGCATGTTCTCATGCAGAAGCCAGTGGCTGTCGATGCGCCTGGCTGTCGCCGCGTGATCGCGGCAGGCGAAAGAGCGAAGAAAAAAGGCTTGGCGATCGTGGCTGGCACACAACGTCGTCACACCATTGGCTACATGGAGAATGCGGCCAAGATCCAGAATGGTGCCATAGGGGAAATCCTTGGGGGAACGGTAAGCTGGAATGGCACGGTACCCTGGATCTGGGAACGTCAGAAGGGGTGGAGCGATGCGGATTACCTCGCTCGTAATTGGCTCAACTGGTGGCAGATGTCTGGCGATCACTTGGGCGAGCAGCATGTGCATAATATCGATGTGGCCAATTGGTACCTCGGCCGGACGCCGCAATCCGCGATTGGATTTGGCGGAAGGGCGCGCCGGGAGTCGGGCAATAATTACGATTTCTTCAGTCTCGACTTGGACTATGGAGATGGTGTTCACATCCACAGCCAATGTCGCCAAATTAGCGGAACCTATCCACGAGTGGGCGAGTTCTTCCGGGGAACGGAAGGAGAGGTCCAAGGGGGAGGAAAGCTCAAGGGCAAGGATGTGTCGATTCCGAAATTCAACGTCATGGATAAAGATGGCAATGTACAGGAATTGATTACTTGGATACAAAGCGCTCGGAGCGGCAATCCGATCAACGAGGCTCGCCAGATCGCTGAATCCACCGCCACCGCAATCATGGGTCGCTACGCTGCTTACACAGGCAAATATGTTCGATTCCGTGATCTGATGGAAAATACCGAATCGGAGTTCTACGATCTGAAAGCGACCGTGCAAGCGGAAGACTTCGAAAAAGGAACGGTAGTGCTCCCGGAAGAGAATGTGGTACCCGTTCCTGGTGACGGTGCCGAAATCCGCCGAAGAGTTTAATCACGACTCAGTTCAAATTTCTAAGCGACGGTTTTCGGACCGTCGCTTTTTTATTCCCATTGGGTCTAATACCCCGGAGCTTGTCGCAGACCCCGACTTGCTTGCCATGAGCTTGTCGAATGGGTCGGTGGCTCCGGCTTTTTCTGTAGACGCGACCGTCTTGTCACTGTGTAGCACCGCGAAGACGGATGGTCGCGTAACGCGATCACCGATCGCATCTACAAATCAAGAATGCCCCGCTGCCGCTTCGGC